>OLNC01000044.1_pt1 | contig 134285 bp, 121 predicted proteins | sample 1672011 | NCBI WGS metagenome assembly OLNC01 (sample SAMEA3136636, study PRJEB25190) | human gut metagenome | biome: human gut; feature: human-associated habitat; material: faeces | place: Austria | collected 2013
CGAGCGGACTGAAAAAGAGCTTCAAGGTAAAAGTTCAGAAGAAAAATGTTGCAACAAAATCTCTGAAGGTGGTGAATGTATCCAACGGAAAGAAAGTTTCTTCGAAAGTAAGCCTGAAACGCAAACAGACACTGAAGCTTGTAGCGACAGTCTCACCGATCACAAGCAAAGAGAAAGTGAAATACTCTTCCTCCAATAAGAAGGTTGCAAGTGTATCTGCCAAAGGTGTGATCAAAGCAAAGAAGAAAGGTAAAGCAACGATTACCGTGAAATCCGGCAAAAAGACTTACAAGATCAAAGTAACAGTTAAATAAAATATAAAATATTTCAGCAGAGAAAGCTATGCCGGGGGAAAACAATCCTCCGACATGGCTTTTTTTACTTTCAAAACAGGTCATTTCGCGATACAATGTACTAGGATGATAAAAATGAGTTTTATAAAATGTTCACTGATTTAAAAGAAGAGGTGGAAGACAATTAGTTATAAATTTTCGGATTAAATATAAAGGAGAAAATATTTGATTTCAAAGACAATGCGCACGATCTTACACGCACTATCTTATGGGAATATTGAGGTGGAGGCATCCAGGCGGCTGGCAGATATCAAGAAACTGGATGCGATGCGGATTTTTTTTAAGACATTAGATACAAAGGTTTATAATGGCAATCATGAGGTGCCGGTTAGACTTTATTTTCCATCAGAGGAAGCCATGAGCGGCGATGTAGTAGAGGGAGAAAAATACCCGGTACTGCTGTTTTTTCATGGCGGCGGCTGGGTGACTGAAAGCATCGAAAATTATGACCGGGTATGCAGCCGGATGGCGCAGTCCACCGGACATATTGTGATGTCGGTGGAGTACCGCCTGGCACCGGAATACCGTTTTCCGATTCCGTTTGAAGACTGTTATGAGGCGGCAAAAGCACTCTATACAGGGCGGTTGATATTACCTGCTGATCCGGATCGAATCACGATCATCGGAGACAGTGCGGGCGGAAATCTGGCAGCTGCAGTTTGCCTGAAGGCCCGTAATACAGGAGATTTTACACCGAAAAAACAGATTCTGATCTATCCGGCAGTAAATAACTGTTATACAGCAAAATCACCTTACAGATCCGTGCAGGAAAACGGAGAAGACTATCTCCTCACGGCAGTCAAAATGGAAGATTATCTGACCCTGTATGAGAGTTGTGCAGAGGACAGAAATAATCCGTATTTCTCTCCGTTAATGGAAAAAGATTATACAAATTTACCTGACACACTGATTCTTACAGCGGAATTTGACCCTCTCCGTGATGAGGGCGAAGAATATGGAAAACGATTAAAAGAAGCCGGAAATCATGTAGAAATACACAGGATTTCGGATGCACTTCATGGTTATTTTGCACTTGGAATCAGATTTTTGCATGTGCAGGAAAGTTTTGATATTATGAATCGTTTTTTAAGTAAAGGAAGCGAATAAACGTGGAAAAAGGATACTCAAAATGGAGAAAATTAGATAACGCAGCACTGGCTTTTCCACTTGTCACAGACAAAAATGATACCAGAGTTTTCAGGTTCTACTGTCAGTTAAAGGAAGCTGTAAACAGTGAAATTCTGCAACGTGCACTGGATCAGACAATGGAGAAATATCCGTTGTTCCGTGCAGTTCTGCGAAAGGGACTGTTCTGGTTTTATCTGGAGCGAAGGGATATAAATGCATTTGTAAAAGAGGAAAAGAGGCCGCCGTGCAGCAGCCTGTATATACCGGATAAAAAAAGCCTTTTATTTCAGGTGAGTTATTACAAAAACCGCATTAATTTTGAGGTGTATCATGCGTTGACAGACGGTACCGGAGCAATGAATTTCTTAAGTGAACTGGTACAGAATTATCTGATTCTGATGCATCCGGAGGCAGATTTACCACGTGTGGAACATCCGGAGGAACCAACACCCGGAGCGCAGGAAGAAGACAGCTTTTCACAGTATTATTCCTCGGATATTCCGAAAAACAAAGAGAAAAAACAGTCAGCTGTGAAGCTAAAAGGCGAAAAATTACTGCATGCAGATATGCAGATCACGGAGGTAGTTGTCCCGGTAAAGGAGACGCTGGCGAAAGCTCGCTCTTATGGTGTTTCGATTACGGTTCTGCTTACGGCAATGTTACTTTGTTCGATACATGAGGAGATTCCGAAGAACCGGCAGAAGAAGCCAGTTGCATTGATGATTCCGGTCAATCTGCGCAATTATTTTCCGTCTCAGTCGATGGGGAATTTCTTCGGATGGATTGAAGTTGGATATACTTTTTCTGATGAGACAACCTTTCAGAATGTATTATATGATGTAAAAAAACAGTTCAAAGAGAAGCTTGTAAAAGATAAAATAGCGATGGCTATGAACGGATATGTGCGTCTGGAAAAGAATCCGGTAATACGTGCGGTGCCGCTTGAAATCAAGAAATATTTTATGATGGCGGGGGCGAATCTTGGCAGCAGGAGTATTACAGCCGTGTATTCTAATATTGGTATTCTGAGATTTCCGGAAGAATACCAAGAGTATATTGAACGATTTGGTATCTTTGCAAGTACCAATTCTCTGCAGCTTTGTTCCTGTTCATATGAAGATCAGATGGTGCTTGGATTTACATCCAAAATTCCGGATGACAGCATTCAGAAGAATTTTATGCGTATGCTGCATGAGGAAGAAATTCCATATAAAGAAGAGACAAATGACTTTCCCGGATGTGGGGAGCAGCAGAAAAAAGAAGAGAAAAAGGTTTTACAGACATTCAGTTTTCTGTGTCTTGCCGTAGCTGTGATCTGTGGGATGATCAACTATCTGATGCTGGAGACACTGAACTGGTTCTGGTTTGCTGCGGCCGGCTGTCTGTGTGCATGGCTGGTTGTCGGAGTGGCATATTTTAAACGCAGAAACATCCTCAAAAACCTGGCATGGCAGTTGTTGCTCATTACGATTTTGTGCGTATTATGGGATCATTTCATCGGATGGAAAGGCTGGTCCGTAGATTTTGTATTTCCGTTTGGAGCGCTTGCAGTGCTTGGAAGTGTCCCTGTAATCGCAAAAGTCAGCCATCTGGAGAGGGAAGAATATCTGTATTATCTGCTTCAGGCAGCAATGATCGGATGCCTTCCGGCAGTCTTTATCTGGATTGGAATCATAAAATATACGATGCCGTCCGTACTCTGTACGGGCATCAGTTTTCTGGTCCTGGCGGGGATGTTTATCTTCCGAAAGAAAGATACATTAAGAGAATTTCGAAAGAAACTGAGAATGTAAAATATGATTTACGAGAAAGGAAAATACTGATGTTAGAATGTGATTATGAAGTGAAACAGATTGATGGAGATTATGCACATCTGCAGAGAATCGACAGACCGGAGGAGGAACTGAAGCTGGTGGCGAGGGCACTGCTTCCGATGGAAATCTATGAGGGATGTATTCTACATTATGAAATGATGCAGTATTCCATGAAATAGAGGAGCAGGAAGCGGAGTTGTCTGCAATGCTCTGAGAAAAACCTCGGGAGAAAGTTATGGAACAGTATTACTACAACCATATGAATAAACAGGAACAGGCTGCTTATCATGGAATCCTTCAGGGGATTTCCGGACTGGCGGATGAGTTTCAGATTCCGGCACTGGACGGAGAAACTTTGTATAATGTCTTTTTCCAGCTGCGTCTGGATCATCCGGAAATTTTCTGGGCAACGGGATATAAATATCGATATTACAAAGAATCACCGAATATTGTTTTTGTTCCGGAATATCTGTTTGATAAAGGCAAAATAAAAGAGCATCAGAAAGCAATGAAATCCAGAGTTGAAAAGCTTGTGCGTCCGGCGAAGGACATGTCCGAATGGGAAAAAGAAAAATATGTACATGATTTTATCTGTCAGAATGTACATTATGACAAGCTGAAAAAAGCTTATTCCCATGAGATCATCGGCCCGCTCGGACAGGGCGTGGGTGTCTGCGAGGGCATTGCAAAAGCGGTAAAAGTCCTTCTGGATGCGCTGGGCGTCTGGTGCGTGATCGCAATATGTGGAAACAATCCGGAAAAAGGTATCAAATACCGTCACACCTGGAACATTGTCCGGATCGGCGGGACGTATTATCATCTGGATGCGACTTTTGATAATACACTCGGAAACAGTGATAAAGTCGAAGATATTCGTTATGATTATTTCAATCTTGATGACAAAAGTATCTTCCGGGATCATGAGCCACTGATCGCAGCAGCACCTCATTGTACAGATCACGATCACTTTTATTACAGGGAAAAGAAGCTGTCTTTTACAAAGACAGAAGATGTGTATAAACGTTCACTTCAGGCAGCAAAAAAAGGAAAAACGCTGACATTTCACTGGAGAGGCGGTTACCTGACAAGAGAAGTTCTGAATGAACTGCTTGGACTTATCCGTAAGGCCGGTGAAGAAAAGAACAAGACAGCAGCAGTCAATATCAACTGGCCGCAGGCTGTACTGCGTCTGCATTATACAGAAGCACAGATGCAGGAATGCATCACAATGGAAGATGCAAATGAAGGGGAAAAGGAATAACAGATACACGGCAGTACAATGGTAATAAAAGGGGAGACAGACATGCTTGAGACATTCAATGTTCTACGAATCGATGAGCCGGATTTCGGATGTGAGGGACGTCCGGACGGGATGGCAGTGAAGGACAATGTCCTTCTGAAAAGTAATTATACAGGTGAAGAAATGACAGTCAGAGAGAAAGATGCCAGGCTGTATGAGCTGGATATCAATGAAGGAGATCAGGTGTTTCTGATCGATGGTGAGATGCGTAAGATTCGCTGAGATGATGTGCCCTGACTGAACGAGGCTTACGGAGCGCTGATAAAAATAGACTAGAAAGTGCAGGAAGAGAGATGGAATTAAATATTCTTGACTGGTTCCAGACGTTACATACACCGATTCTGGATAAAATTATGACATTGATCACAAAGCTGGGAGATGCGGGGATTTTCTGGATTATCCTGACACTGCTTTTTCTTATCATACCAAAGATGAGAAAAACAGGAATCATTATGGCAGCAGCACTGATCATGGATCTGCTGATCTGCAATGTAGCAGTAAAAAATCTGGCAGCAAGAACAAGACCATACGAGGTAAACACCAGCGTGCAGCTGCTGGTGGCAAAGCTTCATGATTATTCATTCCCATCGGGACATACGGCCGCATCTTTTGCTTCGGTTACCGCGTTATATCTGGCAGGTGAAAGGAAGCTCTGGAAACCGGCGCTGGTACTTGCCTGTCTGATCGCAGTATCGAGATTATATCTGTATGTACATTATCCGACGGATGTTCTGGGTGGTATGGTTTTTGGAATCCTGGCAGGATATGTGGGTTACCGGCTGGTGAAATTTCTGGAAGCAAAGATTTCCGGAAGGAAGAACGCAGGGAAACAGGTACGGAGGTAACGACATGCACAGGATAAGACAATCCATTCAGTTTTATGGAAGAGTTCAGGGCGTGGGCTTCCGCTACAAACTTGGTTATCTGGCAGATAAGTACAGCGTGACCGGCTGGGCGAGAAACGAATATGACGGATCGGTTTCAGCAGAGCTGCAGGGACTGGAAGAAGATATTGACAAGATTGTGCAGGCACTTTACAATGACCGTTATATAGAGATTGACGATATCCGAAGACGTAAGATTTCTGTGGATGAGGAAGAACGAAGATTCGGAGTTCGGTATTAAAGGAGGACGCACGAGTGGACGAATTATATCAGGCAATTGAGGAGAAGATCAAAGCAGCGGGATATCCGAGAGAGATTTCCGGCCAGGCTGTTTACGAAGATATCTGTGATCAGATTGAAGGAAAAGAGAACGGCAGTTATGTATTACTGTCCAAATTTGAGGATGATGTGATTTTTGAGTATCACATTACGGTCATGGATCATGAATTTAATCTCGGGATTCTCACGATGAGACTTCCGGAAGGCATATACGCAGCAAATTTTGATGAAGACTGATAAATCGGAGCAGGTGAAAACCTGCTCTTTTTGCAAATGAATGACGCAAGGGGGGGAATCAACATGTGGATTTTATTTGCGGTGGTACTTATCACACTGGGAACTGCACTGATGACGATGGTGTAAAGCTTAGGAGTTAGAGATTATGGGACATTTTTATTTTATAAGACACGGACAGACTGTATGGAATGTAGCGAACAAAATCTGTGGTGCAACAGATATCGAACTGACAGAAAAAGGCCATCAGCAGGCAATTGAGACAGGACAGGAAATTCTGCGACAGGGAATTCAGGCAGATGAGATTCTTTATTCTCCGCTGATGCGTGCGGCAGACACAGCAAAACATATTTCAGAGATTACAGGCATTCCGGCACGTGTTGAGCCGAGATTGATTGAGCAGAATTTCGGAAAATATGAGTCAACTCCACGTAACGGGGAAAAGTTCCGGAAGGCAAAACAGCAGTTTGTGACCAGATATGAAGGAGGAGAATCCATGCTTCATCTGGCACAGAGGATTTATAATCTTCTCGATGAGATCCGGAAGGAGTCTGATCATAAAACATATATTCTTGTAGCACATAATGGAATTTCCAGAGTCATCCAGTCCTATTTCTATGAGATGACAAACGAAGAGTACGCAACCTTCGGGGTTAAAAACTGCGAAGTCAGACGGTTTGATTTTGAATAATCGACAAAATATTACAAATTATCTGCATTATGTTTAAAGGATTTACAGGTTGTACGGTTTACTGCAATATGCTATAATACACACTTGAATACTAGGTTAAAAGGAGCGCTTTATAGTGACTATTCATGATAAATATAGAGTACTACAGGAGAATCTCAAAGCACTGGGAAGTGTAGCAGTTGCGTTTTCAAGTGGAGTGGATTCTACATTTCTTCTGAAGGCGGCGCAGGAAGCTCTTGGTGACAAGGTGATCGCGGTTACGGCGAGTTCCTGTTCTTTCCCGAAGAGAGAATTAGAAGAAGCAAAAGCATTCTGTGAAAAAAACGGAATCCGTCAGATCATCGTTGAATCCGAAGAGCTGGATATCGACGGTTTTCGCCAGAATCCGAAGAACCGTTGTTATCTGTGCAAACACGAATTGTTTGAGAAAATCTGGGAGATTGCGAAGGAGAACGGCATGAACGCTGTAGCCGAAGGCTCCAATATGGATGACAACGGAGACTACCGTCCGGGTCTGATCGCAGTTAAGGAGCTTGGCGTCAGCAGCCCGCTTCGCCAGGCAGAGCTCTCGAAGGCTGAGATTCGCGAACTGTCCAAAGAAATGGGACTTCCGACCTGGGATAAACAGTCCTTTGCATGTCTTTCTTCACGGTTTGTATACGGGGAGACAATCAATGAGAAAAAGCTTGGCATGGTTGATAAAGCAGAGCAGCTTCTCCTTGACATGGGATTCCATCAGGTACGCGTCCGTATCCACGGAAATATCGCAAGAATCGAAGTCCTTCCGGGAGAAATCGCAAGGATCGTTGAAGAAGAAAACAGAACGCAGATTGCATCAAAACTGAAAGAATATGGGTTTGATTATGTAACACTGGATCTTCTGGGCTACCGCACCGGAAGTATGAACGAAACACTCGAAGATAAGGAGATTAAGAAATAAATGTTGAATCAGTTTTCCAGAACACAGCTTTTATTTGGCAAAGAGGCGATGGAGAAGCTGGCCGGCTCCCGTGTTGCCGTATTTGGAATCGGCGGAGTTGGCGGTTATACTGTCGAGGCACTTGTACGAAGCGGAGTCGGAGCAATCGACCTGATCGATGATGACAAAGTATGTCTGACAAATCTCAACAGACAGATCATTGCAACCAGAAGTACAGTTGGTAAATACAAGGTAGATGTCATGAAAGAACGTATTCTGGACATCAATCCGAAGGTCGAAGTGAATGTTCATAAATGTTTCTACCTGCCGGAAACAAAGGATGAATTTGATTTTTCGCAGTATTCTTATGTGGTAGATGCGGTAGATACGGTGACTGCGAAAATCCAGCTTGTCATGGAGGCAAAAGAAGCCGGAGTTCCGATCATCAGCAGCATGGGTGCGGGAAACAAGCTGGATCCGACTGCTTTTGAAGTGGCTGACATTTATAAAACATCTGTCTGCCCGCTGGCAAAAGTCATGCGGCGTGAATTAAAGAAACGTGGAGTGAAAAAACTCAAAGTAGTCTATTCAAAAGAACAGCCGACCAGACCGATTGAAGATATGTCAATCAGCTGTCGTACTAACTGCATCTGTCCTCCGGGAGCTGCACATAAGTGTACGGAGCGTCGTGATATTCCGGGATCCACTGCATTTGTGCCGTCTGTAGTTGGTCTGATCATTGCAGGAGAAGTGATTAAAGATCTTGCTAAAACTAAATAAGTAATCCCTGTTTCGGGCTGTTATCTTGCGATATATCGAATGAAATCGCGGATAATGGCCCGTTTTGGACTTGCTTTATATCGTTAAAACGAATTAATGATAAGATAAAGATATCATTTTGACTCGTAACTGTGAGGGGACTGAACGGTTACCGTATTTCTATACAAAGGAGAAAGTTCGTATGAGAAGAAATAGAAAGAGTAGAATTCTTGCAATTTTGCTTGTTGTGTCGATGATCGGAAGTTCTGCGGTTTATGTTCAGGCGGCAGAGGTAAGTATTACTCCGGCCGCAGAAGCCGAAGATCCGGATAAGGATGTCGAGATATGTGGTGAAGAACATGAGATGAAGGAAGTGCAGGTAGTGGAACCTACATGCACAGAAGCAGGATATGTACTCTGGAAATGTCCGAGCTGTGGCTACGAGGAAAAACGTGACCTCAAAAAGGCACTTGGTCATGATCTTGAGGTGTTTTTTACAGAAGAGGCCACAGAAGATACTCCGGGAAAAGTTGTTTATAGATGTAAAAGAGAAAACTGTGATTATACAGAGACCATACCGATTCCTGGCAAAGAACCGGGTACAGAGGGAAAAGAAGACGACAAGGATAACGACAAAGACAATAACCCGGGAAACAATGAAAAGCCGGATGTGCCAGCTGATCCGAACGAAAATGATAAGACGGATAACGATGGTGAGACAAAGCCGGATACCGGAAATGAATCCGGCAAAGATTCTGATAAGACAGAGGAACCAGTGATTGATGAAGAAGAACTCCCGGATGTTGATGTTGATGAGGAATATGCAACTTATGCTTCCTCCACTTCTACAGAAGTTGTAGCAGAATATGATCCGACAACGGCTTCTCACACGATCAAAGTAGCGAAAGATGCAAAGCATCCGGAGGAAGTCGAGGAGATCGAGGGAAAAACTGTCGCAGATAATACAGCCAGAATCAGCAGAGATGAGCAGGGGAACATTACAGATTTTGCGATATCTACAGAGATTGAAAAGATCAAAAACGGATTTTCACTGACCAGTGAAGCGAAAACACTGAAATCCATTTCCATTATAAATGCGAAAGACCCATCAAATGACTGGTTTACTTTAAATGCAGGCAAACCGGCAGGTGAACTTGGCATTCATGTGGAGTATGAAAAGGATAAAATTACTCTGACTCTGACGGAAAACAAGAAGACAGTGAATATTGTAAAAGTTACAGAGGATGAGACAACGATTACAATGAAGACTTCAACCGGAGGAAGCTTTGAAATCCGAAAAAATCTTCAGAAGTTTTCAACAGATCTTGACGGTGCAGTCAGGGGAACAAAGAACCGGATCGTACTGAAAGGTACAGAAGGTGCGAAACCATCTGCGGGATTGTCTTATGTGAAAGAAACTGAAAATAAAGAAAACGCTGAAGACTCTGCAAATGCAGATGAAAATGCAAATGAAGAACATTACTGGATCAGAGCTTACAACGATGAGGTGGAGGATCCAATTGTGATCACTGTTTATAAGAAATAAAAATTAACGGGGCATATCAAAGCGATATGCCCCGTTGATATTAGTATTCGCCTACAACTGTAGCTTTAAGCAGGTTGGTGTTTCCGGAACGTCCAAGCGGAACTCCGACAGTCAGAACAACGACATCGCCTTTTTTTACATAGCCGTTTTCTTCGGCAGCTTCTGTGGCGTGAAGGAGAAGGATCTCCATGCTGTATTCTTCTTTTGTCAGGATCGGAGCAACACCCCATATCATGTTTAACTGACGCCATGTACGTTCATCCGGAGTACATGCGATGATCTGGCATCCCGGACGATATTTGGAAACCATTCGTGCAGTGTTGCCGGAACGGGTAACTGCGATGATGGCTTTTGCATTCAGGTCGATGGCTGTCATGCAGGTAGCATGAGAAATTGCAGTCGTTACGTTGGTAGTGTCACCTTTTATACGAACACTGAACTGTTGGTTGTATTCAACATCCGCTTCTGTACGGCGGGCAATCTTGACCATCGTCTTGAGGGCTTCAATCGGATATTTACCGGCAGCAGTTTCACCGGAAAGCATGATCGCACTCGTTCCCTGATAGATGGCATTGGCAACGTCTGTAGTCTCTGCACGTGTCGGACGCGGATTCTTGATCATGGAATCCAGCATCTGAGTTGCTGTGATAACCTGTTTGCCGGCACTGTATACTTTGGAAATGATATCTTTCTGAATAACCGGAACGTCTTCAAGCGGGATCTCAACACCCATATCACCACGGGCGATCATGATACCGTCTGCGGCTTCGATGATACTGTCGATGTTGTCAACACCCTGCTGGTTCTCGATCTTTGCGATGATCTTGATGTCGTGGCCGCCATTTTTTTCGAGGATATCGCGGATCTCTTTGACATCGGCTGCTGTTCTGGTAAAGGAAGCAGCGATGAAATCATATCCTTCTTTGATGCCGAAAAGGATATCGTCATGGTCTTTCGGGCTGATAAATGGCATATTTACCTCTACGCCCGGAAGGTTTACACCTTTTTTGTTGCCGAGGACACCACCATTTATAACGGTACAGACAATGTCATGACCTTTGATCTTTTTGACTTCAAGTCCGATCAGACCATCATCGATCAGAATGCTGTTGCCAGGTTTGACATCTTTATATAAATCCTTGTAGGTAACAGAAACGATTTTTTCATTTCCTTCGATCTCATCTGCAGTCAGAGTAAATTCCTGACCTTCCTTCAGAGTGATCTTTCCATCTGCAAATTCGCAGATACGAATTTCAGGACCTTTTGTATCGAGAAGCGCTGCAACTGGTTTGTTAAGACGTGTGCGGATTTCTTTTAATTTATCAATACGGCCTTTCTGTTCATCGTGTAAACCATGAGAGAAGTTAAAACGTGCTACATTCATTCCTTCTTTAATTAATTCTTCCAGAACACCGTCTTTGTCAGTAGACGGACCAAGGGTACAGATAATTTTTGTTTTGCGCATTCAAATTCCTCCTACTTTTCCTAAAAAATACACCTTTATTCTAACATATAATTTTCATTGTACAAGTTAAGTTTTTGATAAAATACATGTTAAATTTATAACATAATATCAAAGATTATGAGAGCAGTTTAATACAAAACAATCTTTGAGATCTAAAATGAAAGAAGCCGCCATACCAGTTTAAAATCTGGTATGACGGTTGATATATTTTGCCTTATATTTAGAATATACGATCGTCTGATCTTTATACAGTCCGTAATAACCGGAAACAGCATAGCTGATGGAAACTGCGATCAGATAATAGGAAACACCACGGAATCCGAAGAGTTCAAATGCGATCAGGATCGAGGTGATCGGGCAGTTGGTAACACCGCAGAAAAGTGCTGCCATTCCGGCGGCCGCGCAGATAGACGGGGAAAGTCCTATCAGATGCCCCATGAGACATCCGAAAGTTGCGCCGATGCAGAACGACGGAACAATCTCACCACCGCGGAATCCGGCACGCATGGTCAGCGCGGTCAGAAGAATTTTCCAGAAGAAATCCAGTGGACGCGTCTGTCCCTCTTCAATGGCAAGCTCGATCAGATTGTTGCCTGCGCCCATGTAATCAGTAGTTCGTAAAAGCAAAGTGATCGCAATGATGATCGCACTGGCGGCAGCAATACGAATATAGGGGTTCTTGAAATATTTCGTGTAAAGTTTGCTGATTCCCTGTAATGTCATGCAAAAAATGATACTGATCGCGGCACACGCGACAGCGACGAGAACCATTTTCAGACCGGTTTCCACAGTAAGATCCGGAATATCTACAACGTGAAAAGATTCTGGATGGATTCCGAAGTTGGCAGCAAATTCCGAAGCAATAATAGAAGATATCACGCATGGAACCAGTGCTGCATAGTACATGATACCAACGCTGACCACTTCCATGGAAAAAACAGCCGCAGCCATCGGAGTACCGAAAACAGCGGAGAAAGCAGCGCTCATTCCACACATGACCATGACGTGACGGTCTTCTTCGTCGAGACGGAACCAGCTTCCGAGCTGATTACCGATGCTTCCGCCAAGCTGGATCGCTGCACCTTCACGTCCGGCAGAACCACCGGCAAAGTGTGTCAGGATCGTAGAAATGAAGATCAGCGGAGCAGAATGGAAGGGAACGTCATCCTGTGAGCGGATGGTGGAAAGTACCTGATTGGTGCCGCCATCGTCCTGTCCGAGTTTCTGATAGAGAAAGACGATGACAAGGCCGGCAGCGGGCAGCAGAAAGAACACCCAGAAGTGTTCTATGCGGTAAGTTGTAACAAATTTCAGTGCACGTGCAAAAAGACTGCTGATGAAACCGACCGTCAGCCCGGTCAGGACTGCGAGAAGCAGCCACTTGATCAGATTTGTCATGTCATACTGGATGTGCCCGGCATAATAGTGCAGATCGTGAGTTTTTTCCGGATTTTTATTATCCTGTGTGTTGTTCATAAGCTTCCCCAAAAGTTAAATAGTGTTTTGCATATTCCAGAAGTATTACTCCTGAGTAATTCCTGTAACCTCATATCCTGCTTCTTTGATCGTAGCGCGGATCTTGTCTTCGTCAACTCTTTCCGGTGCTGTGAAAACAGTTGTGTTGCTTTCATGGGAAGATACGACATCTTCTGCGCCGAAAGCTTTTTTGATTGCTTCATTTACATGTGCTTCGCAGTGTCCGCACATCATTCCTTCTACATTAACTGTAACTTTTACCATAGTTTTTTGCTCCTTTTCTTTTATATTATAATCATTTTTTACTTCAATGGAAGTAGCTTGTTTTATTTTTTTGTCTTTTCCTGCATCGTGAATTTTAAACAGGTTCAGACGAAGGGCATTTGTAACGACGCAGAAGCTGGAGAGGCTCATTGCTGCAGCGCCAAACATCGGGTTGAGTGTCCAGCCGAAAATCGGGATCCAGACACCGGCAGCGAGCGGAATACCGATGGTATTGTAGAAAAATGCCCAGAAAAGATTTTCGTGGATATTTTTCAGGGTAGCACGGCTGAGGCGGATCGCAGCGGGAACATCACTCAGGCGGCTCTTCATCAGGACAACATCGGCAGCGTCGATTGCAATATCTGTTCCGGCACCGATCGCGATTCCGATATCAGCTCGTGTAAGAGCCGGAGCATCGTTGATACCGTCACCGACCATGGCAACTTTGCCCTGCTCCTTCAGGGAGCGGATCACGCTTTCTTTGCCATCAGGGAGAACTCCGGCAATGACATCGTCCACGCCTGCCTGAGCACCGATTGCTCTTGCGGTACGTTCGTTGTCACCGGTCAGCATGACTACGCGGATGCCCATGTTTTGAAGTTCTTTGATTGCCTGTGGGCTGTCTTCTTTGATAACATCAGCGACTGCAATAATTCCGACCAGTTTGTCGTTTCGTGCAAAAAGGAGGGGAGTTTTTCCCTGTTCGGCAAGTTCCTCTGCTTTCCGGGAGAGAGCGGCAGGAACACTCACCCGGTTGCTGATGAATTTCATACTTCCACCAATCAGGGTTTCATTATTCAGCACAGCGGAAAGGCCATTTCCGGGAAGTGCATGGAAATCGGAAACTTCCGGTGCGGTAAGGTGCAGGTTTTCGGCATGTTCTAAAATTGCTTTTGCAAGCGGATGCTCACTCTTTTTTTCAAGGGCAAAAGCCATTGTGAGAAGTTCTGTTTCAGAAATTCCGTTTGCCGGGAGAAGGTCAGTCACATCAGGCTGTCCGCTTGTGATGGTACCTGTTTTGTCGAGTGCGATGATCTGTACTTTGCCAGCTTCTTCGAGAGAAACTGCTGTTTTGAAGAGGATGCCGTTCTTTGCGCCCATACCATTGCCGACCATAATCGCAACCGGAGTGGCAAGGCCGAGTGCGCACGGGCAGCTGATGACAAGAACGGAAATTCCGCGGGCAAGTGCGTAGCCGAATTCATGTCCGGTCAGAAGCCAGATAATGGTTGTAATGACCGCAATTGTGATGACTGTCGGTACAAAAACACCGGAAACACGGTCTGCGATCTTAGCAATCGGTGCTTTGGTGGCTGCGGCATCACTGACCATTTTGATGATCTGGGAGAGTGTGGTGTCTTCGCCTACACGGGTTGCTTCGCATTTGATAAATCCGGACTGGTTGACGGTGGCAGCGGAAACAAGATCACCGGCAGCTTTGTCAACAGGGATGCTTTCGCCGGTCAGTGCAGATTCGTTGATGGCGCTGGTACCTTCGATGATTACACCGTCGACCGGAATGTTCTCACCAGGGCGTACGACGAAAACGTCACCTTTTTTTACCTGTTCGATCGGAACAGTGGTCTCCTGGCCATCACGGAGAATGACTGCTGTTTTTGGTGCAAGTTTCATCAGACTCTTTAATGCATCGGTTGTTTTGCCTTTAGAGCGTGCTTCGAGCATTTTTCCGACGGTGATCAGAGTCAGGACCATAGCAGCGGATTCAAAATAAAATTCCATCATGTAGTTCATGACTGCGGCGGAATCACCGTCAACCTGTGCTCTCGTCATGGCGAAGAGTGCATAAACACTCCATACAAAAGATGCCATGGAACCGAGTGCGACAAGGGTGTCCATGTTCGGAGAGCGGTGCCACAGACTCTTAAAGCCGCTGATAAAGAATTTCTGGTTGATGACCATGATGATTCCGGCAAGCAGAAGCTGTACAAGCCCCATGGCAACGTGGTTGTCGTTGAACCATGCAGGGAGCGGCCAGCCCCACATCATGTGTCCCATGGAGAAATACATGAGGACAATGAGAAAACCTGTCGAGGCGATCAGTCGGCGTTTGAGAACCGGTGTCTCGTGGTCTTCGAGTGCTTCTTCAGCCTCGGACATGGAAACCTGTTCTTTGTTGGATCCTTTGAGTGAGGCGCCGTAGCCTGCCTGCTGTACGGCAGTGATGATATCGTGGGATGAGGCAGTTCCTTCCACCCCCATAGAATTTGTCAGAAGGCTGACGGAACAGGATGTGACTCCCGGAACTTTTGATACAGCCTTTTCTACACGGGCTGAGCAGGCAGCGCAGCTCATGCCGGTGACGTTATATTGTTCCATTATGGTACCTCCTTATGAAATGTAAATTCTTCATTTTTATGTTTATCCGGTTGCTGCAGTTACTTCATCAGTTTCTGCAGAGTTGCCACAAGCTCGTCAATTGTCTCGTCCTTGCCCGCGCGGATATCACGTGCGACACAGGTTCGGATATGATTCGCGAGAAGTTCTTTATTGAATGAGTTGACTGCGGCATTGACAGCGGCAGACTGGATCAGGATGTCGTTGCAGTAAGCATCGTTTTCCAACATTCCTATGATTCCCCGTATCTGTCCCTCGATACGTTTCAGGCGGTTGACAAGTTTCTTGCGGTCAGCCTCTGAACGGTCTGTGTGCTTCATACTGCAGCAGGAACAGACCGGTGATTTATCGGATGTGGTATCGCATGGCATTGTGTTTGCGGAAATATCGGTATTTGTCTGGTCTTTATTACAATTACAATCGGACACAGGTAAGACTCCTTTCTGAGTGTGAGTGGATTATTCGGATAAATACCCCATATGGGTATGATGACTTTGATGAAAATATATACCCCGTGAGGGTATTTGTCAAGAGGAAATATAGAAAAAGTGAGAGATGTAATGACTTGTGGAAGAGAAAGACTTGAGGAAGTCATCAAAAAGTGAGTGGTGTAATGGGTGTAATGACTTGTGGGAGAGAAAGACTTGAGGAAGTCAATGAAACAGCGAAAAATGGTGGACTCTGATAGGGGAATGTTCAAATGAGGAAACCTTCCTAGGAGGGGGCTTCGGGGCTACACCCCGATCCCGATAACCTTCCGACTGATCATAAATGACACCTCGGCGGTCAAAGCTTCTGCAATCCAGAATGCATTCCAGACTCCGACAGCCCCGAAGAAGTAACTTAAGATAAACGCGGCCGGCAGAATGATGATCAGATATCTGCAGAGAGAGACAACCAGCGAAGCACTGCCTCGTCCGAGCCCCTCCAGTGCGCCACAGGATGTAACAGATACAGAAGAAACAAGAAAACCTGCGCAGATGATCCGAAGGGCAGTTTTGCCGGCGGCAATTGTCTCAGGATTGGTGGTGAACATTCCGATAAGCTGTCCCGGAACAGTCAGGCAGATGATCGTTCCGACAAGCATGATCACACTGCTCATGCCAAGTGTGACAAAGTAAATCTTTTTGACCCGCTTATGTTCTCCGGCACCGAAATTATATCCGATGACCGGACGCATGCCCTGAACGATTCCGCTTGCCGGAAGGTACAGGAAGGTCTGGAGTTTGTAGTAGATTCCGAGAATCACCACATAGCTCTGTGAATATGCCGCCAGAAGTCCATTTAGTGCAGAGACTAACACAGACGGAAGTGCCAGATTTAAAGCGCCTGGAATGCCGACAGAATACAACCGTGCTGCAAGGGATTTATCCGGATGGAGATACCGGCGACTGATTTGTACCTGGATCGGACGCATCTTATAAACAATCAGATAAAAGACAAGATTCAGTACCTGACCAAGTCCTGTTGCGAGGGCAGCACCTTCGATCCCCATGGCAGGGAACGGACCAAGGCCAAAGATCATCAGAGGATCGAGCAGGATATTGGAAACACAGCCGACCATCAGTCCGATCATAGTTACCTTCATATTGCCGACACCCTGAAAGATTTTTTCGTACGCAAGGTTTATAGTGGTCACAATGGCAAAAAGAAATACAATCGTGGAATAGCGGACGCCAAGGCTGCTGACATTTTCATCTGAAGTAAAAACAGAAAGAAATTTTGGCATGATTGAAATACAGATGACTGTCAGCAGGATTCCATGTAAGGCGGACAACGCCAGACCATGTGTAGCGGCTTTGCTTGCGGTTTCTTTATTGCCGGCACCCAGACAGATTGCAATCTGCGAGCTGATACCGATACCGAATCCAATTGCGATTGCATTTGAAAAATTCTGCACAGGAAAAACAAGCGACAGCGCGGTCATGGCATCTTCGCTGATTTGGGCAACAAAGAAACTGTCCACGATATTGTATAGAGAATTGACCAGCATGGAGATGACCATTGGCATTGCCATGGATAAAATCAGCGGAAAGACCGGCCGTTCTTTCATAAATGTATCATTCATAACAAACCTCCATAATAGCATCAAATTAGTATCTGTAAATATCCATAAAAAAACGCCGCACAACTACCGCAAAGGGTAATTGTGTGGCGAAAAATAGTCAGACTTAAAAAGCATTGAACCAGAAAAGTCCACACGATGTTTTGGATAAAAACGCAGATGCCTGCGAATCTGGATAGATTCTAGCATAGAACATGAAAAGCCGTCAATAGCGGATTGAAAGTAATCAGACAAAATACCGATTAAGCCATTTAAAAAATCGGTCAGACATAATTGCTGCCGGAATAATTTTTCAAATATCCAGATCATCAGCATTTGTCATGTGAGTCTGTGTATAAAGGATAACTGTATCTCCTTCAAGAAGTGTCAGATTTCCGCCTGGGATGATCAGCTTTTGGTGGCGTCTGACAAGTACAATGATCGAATGTCTGGAAATATCACCATACCCAACTGTAAGCAAAGTGGAGGCAGCCCACCAGATTCCGGAAAAAGAAGTCAGGTATTTTCCAATTGCCCGCGGCTCCGAAACATCGGGATAAAGATATTTGGCAGTAAATACACGAAGCAGGAAATCAATAGCAAAGAAAGCTACTATCAGGCGCTCCAGCGTCAAAAGGAGCGGCCCGTACTTCATTTCCATATTATCAAAAGTATACATGATACTGACTGCCAGATTCAGCAGAATCGTAAATGTATTAAAAAAGTCATAGCCCCAGCACCATGTATCGTAGTTGGAGCCGATTTCAATCAGTTCAAAGAGGCCTGTTCTTAAGATAACTTTGTATACAACTGCGTACAAACGGACTTCTTGCGACTCCTTCTGTGATGTGCTACACTAAAGTGGCTGTTTATGTTATTTTCAAAAGACGGTGAACAACTATCACAGAAACACAATTCAAGAGAAAGGAAATAGTGTCTTCGATAAAAACGCAGACACTATATAGTAAATTTATGATAACTCTGCTTACACTGCAGCTCACGATCTTTCTTCTGGTAGCTGTAGGATTTTTAATGAAAAAAATACATATTATCGGACCACAGGGGCAGAAAAATATCAATGATCTTGTCATTTATCTGATCCTGCCATGTAACATTCTTCATGCATTCACGCAGAGCGCAGCAGATGGAAGCCTTATGAATTATCTGGCGATTCTTTTTATATCCATCGGTATTCAGGTGTTCTGTGTGATCTACGGAAAAGTGATGTTCCGGAGAGAAGCGGAGGGGCGTTATAAATGCCTGCAATATGGTACGATCTGTTCAAATGCAGGCTTTCTCGGCAATCCGATCGCAGAAGGAATTTATGGGGCAGAGGGGCTGGTGCTTGCCAGCGTCTACCTGATTCCACAGAGAATCATGATGTGGTCCTCCGGTCTGGCTGTTTTTTCAGGAACCAGTGACAAAAAGCAGACTCTGAAAAAGGTGGTAACACATCCCTGTATTCTGGCGTGTGTTCTTGGAATTATTCTGATGGTTACAGGTCTGCCGCTTCCGATCGGTATTGATGGTGCCGTGACAGCTGTCGGAAACTGCAACACGGCAATGTCCATGATGGTGATTGGTATGATTCTGGCAGATATTAACCTCAGAGATTTCTGGGACTGGACAGTCGTGAAATATACCGTTCACAGACTGGTGATCATTCCGGCGGTTGTTTATCTTGTATGCAGAATGCTTCCACTCAGCAAAACAGTTCTTGGTTTATGTGTACTTCTTGCGGCGATGCCGGCAGGTGCGACAACGAGTATTCTGGCAGAAAAATATCAGGTAGATTCTCCGTTTGCAACAAAAATGGTTATTTTTTCCACATTACTGTCACTTCCGACCATTTGCCTGTGGAGCATCTTCCTGCAGTGAAATACACTTTCAGACAACAATGTGTCCATTTTTCTTTGTCAAAATTATAACAACACATCCCCCCTACAGGCTTGTGGAGGGGATGCTTTTTTTATATAATGAAAAAATATGAGGGTGGAAATTCAGAGAAAATTTTGCTTTTGTGCAATAAAAATTATGAATCGCCCCAATAAACATGACAAGCGTGAAAAGAGAACAGACTTATGAATAATTTGAAAAATGAAATTCATGACTACTGGACAAACCGTGCCAGAGGTTATTCAGAATATAATCAGCAGGAAATGGCAGATGCCCGCAGAACGATGTGGCGGGACAAGCTTCTTTCCCTGCTTGGAAATCAGTTTCCGGAAAAAGAGCCGAAGGAGATCAAAATTCTCGATGTCGGAACAGGCCCCGGATTTTTTGCAATTTTGCTTGCCGAAGCCGGTTATCAGGTGACGGCTGTTGACTATACTGAAGAAATGCTGAAAGAAGCTCAGAGCAATGCCGGTGGACTGGCAGAGTGTATTGTGTGGAAAACTGGCGATGCGCAGGCTCTTGATGTGGAAAGTAACAGTTTTGATGCAGTCGTGACCAGAAATGTCACATGGAATCTGCCACGGCCGGATTTTGCATATAAGGAATGGCTTCGCGTCCTGAAACCAGAGGGTGTTCTTTATAATTTTGACGCTGACTGGTACGGTCATCTTTATAATGAAGAAAAACGCAGCAGCTATGAAAAAGACCGCCGGCAGACAGAGGAACAGAACGTGGAGGATTATTACAGCGGAACGGATATCGAGAAGATGGAAGAAATTGCCCGACAGGTTCCGTTAAGTCGTCTGGAACGTCCGAAGTGGGATATTGAAACCATGAAAAAGTCTGGATTTCTTGACGTTGCCTGTGACGAGGAGGTCTGGAAAGAAGTCTGGACAGAAGAAGAGATCATCAACAACAGTACCTCTCCGATATTTTTGCTGACAGGAAGAAAAAGAGATGCTTTTCATCTGAAAAATATAACGGTGCAGCCGGGAAAGAAGTGGAGCGGTGAACTGGAACTTGCAAATGGCGATATCCGGCTTCCGGCAACTGTCCTGCATGGACACGGCACAGGAAAAACAATGCTGATCACGGCAGGTGTTCATGCCGGGGAGTATGTGGGGATTCAGGCTGCAATCGAGCTGTCCCAGAAGCTCAAGATTGAAAAAGTAAATGGTACGATCATTATCGTAAAGGTCATGAACCGTCCGGCATTTGAAGCACGCAATGGCAGTATGGGGCTTGACGATGGGAAAAATCTGAACCGCGAATTTCCGGGAAATCCGGATGGAACTGAAATGGAGCGCCTTGCCTGGGCAATATCACAGGAATTGCAGCCAGCGGCAGATTATTACATTGACCTGCACAGCGGAGATGATTATGAAAAGCTGATTCCATATGTTTATTATGCGGGAGCGGCAGCCGGGGAAGTTGTCAGCCTTTCGAGACAGATGGCAGAACAGGTGGACGTACCTTATATGGTAAAATCAAACGTGGCATCCGGCGGTTCTTATAATTATGCGGCTTCACAGGGAATCCCGAGTATTCTGATCGAGCGTGGCGGTATGGGTGACTGGACTTATGAGGAAGTCAGATCTACCCGCAGGGATGTCCGTAATATTCTCTGTCATCTTGGAATTTATCAGGGACTGAAGGATTTCCGCACTTATTATCCACTGGATGTAGCTGATGTACGCTATCAGGATGCTGAAGAAAATGGTCTCTGGTATCCGTTCAAAAAAGTTGGAGATATGATTCAGGAGGGTGATATCCTCGGAGAGGTTCGTGACTATGAGGGTAATGTGAAGGAAGTCAGTGTTGCCGAGTTTGACGGTGTACTTCTTTATCAGTGTGGCACCTTACAGGTACTTGGAAATGGCCCTATGGTTACATACGGAAGAATTGTCAGCCGATACGACGAGCGTAAAGAGCGAATCGTAAATTACTGGGAAAAACGCAGCGACAGTTTCCTTGTTCAGAAACGGCAGGAACTTCACAGCGCCATGGCAGAACGCTGGATGAGAGAGATCCATGCACAGCTTCCGGAAGAAAAGAACCTGAAGATACTTGATGTAGGCTGTGGCGCAGGATTTTTCTCCATTTTACTTGCTAAAGAGGGATATCAGGTGACCGGTATCGACCTGACGCCGGATATGATCAAAAATGCCCGGCTTCTTGCAGAAGAGGAAAAGGTGAGCTGTGAATTTCAGGTCATGGACGCAGAAAATCCGGAATTTCCGGATGAGACCTTTGATGTGGTAATATCCCGAAATCTTACATGGACACTGCCACACGTACAGCATGCGTATCAGGAATGGATCCGTGTACTCAAAAAAGGCGGCATACTCCTGAATTTTGATGCAAACTATGGAATTACAGATTTTTCCAATGTTGCAGACCTTCCGGAAAATCATGCACATAATATTCTTGGGGATGATATGATGCGCGAGTGCGAAGAAATCAAGCGCCAGCTTCCGATCAGCTCCTACAGCCGTCCGGCATGGGATCTGGAAACTCTGGGAGCTCTGGAACTAAAGGAATTTAAATTGGATCTGGGAATCAGCAGCAGAATATATCTGGAAAAGGATGCTTTCTACAATCCCACTCCGCTGTTCATGTTGCGGACAACAAAAAAATAAAGTAAAATTTATACAGAACAGGTAGACAACAGTATAAATTTTAAAGATATGCGGAGAGATTTATGGATTTAAAACAATTGCAATATTTTGTTGCATGCGCGCAGACAGGATCATTCAGTGATGCGGCAAAGATTCTCTATTCCACACAGCCAAGTGTCAGTAAGGTGATCAAGGCGTTGGAGGATACTCTCGGAATGCAGCTTTTTGAACGGCTTCCAAGAGGAATACGTCTGACCGTGCAGGGACAGAAAGTTTACAGCTATGCGTGCCGGATTACCAGTGAAATCGATGTTCTGGAAAATATGGCATCACGCGGTATGACAAAGTGGATACGGATTTCTATGAATCCAAGTTCATGGCTTGCCAATCAATTTGTGGATTTTTATAATGAGACATATGAAAAAAACTATCATTTCCAACTGACCACAGCAGGTGTGCGCAGCGTCATGGAAAGAGTTCGTGATTATATGGATGATATCGGATTTGTCTATATTCTGAGCCAGCACAGGGAAAATTTTCTGCATGAGCTGGCAAAAAATAAAATAGAGTTTGTTCCAATGTATGAAACGGACGTAATCCTGTACCCCGGCCGGAAAACGGAGTTTTACGGTTCAGGAAAAGACCGGATAGAGCTTGATGAATTGGAGGGGGCCCGGTTTATACAGAATTATCAGGATGAATTTTTTGATATCGGAGCTGTGGAAACAAACGCCTTTCGTTGGAAAGATCTTGATATTTCAGTATTGACAAACAGTGATTATATTATGGAAAGAATGCTCAGAAACAGCAGAGTTTTCAATGTGAGTGGAAGCTATCTTTCTGAAAATAAAGCCGGAACAACACCGGGTATTCCTCTGGATATGGGAAATAATAAGGTTATTTTTGGATATATGTTTCATAAAGGAGAGAAAATTGAGGAAAGTGTACAGGAATTTCTTGATTTTCTGAAGGGCAGGCTTCCTAAAAGTTAACACGGACTTATTCCAAAATACAAGAATGGTATGCTGATTAAGAATGGCACATAACCCTCCCATGGGGTTGTGTGCTTTTTTGACACTGTGCTAAACTTTATCCGATAAATTATTGTGCGGATATTTTGTCTGACAATCAACAGACAAAAAGGAGAATTCATGATTAAATATATTTTTAAAAGACTTCTTCAATTGATCCCGATTCTTATCGGGATCACTTTTTTATCGTTTGCCATGATGCGTCTGGCAGGAGGAGACGCTGTCACCTATATGTATGAAAATGCAGGTTCCGCAGTTTCGCAGGAGGTTATCGACCAGACAAGAAAGGAATATGGTTTGGATCAGCCGTTTCTTGTCCAGTATGCAAAGTGGTTTGCGGGAATGGCAACGGGCGATATGGGAACCAGCTATGTATCAAAGCGGGATGTTTATGACACTTTTGTAGAAAAGCTCCCTGCAACGATCCTGCTGACGGTATCTTCTATTGTTCTGACCATGTTGCTTGCAATTCCGCTGGGAATCCTTTCAGCGGTGAAACATAACCGTTGGAGTGATTATCTGATTCGTTTTTTAAGCTTTATAGGTAACTCTATGCCGAACTTTTTTGCGGCGCTGGTACTGATGTATTTCTTTTCCATAAAACTGGGCTGGTTTCCGGTAATCACTACAGATAATGTGGCACTGAGCCTTGTTCTGCCGACGCTGACACTTGCAGTCTCTATGGCATCCAAGTACACCAGACAGGTGAGAGCGACAGTGCTTGAAGAACTGAATAAGGATTACGTGGCCGGAGCGAGAGCCCGGGGTGTAAGGGGCAGCGTGATCATCTGGAAAAATGTAATGAAATCCTCTATGCTTACGATTATTACCCTGCTTGCTCTGTCAATAGGAAGCCTTCTCGGAGGAACCACGATCGTAGAGACAATTTTTATGTGGGATGGTGTAGGAAAAATGGCGGTAGATGCCATCACAATGAGAGACTATCCGATCATTCAGGCGTATGTAGCCTGGATGGCGATTATTTATGTGGTTGTAAACCTTATCACGGATATCATTTATCATTATCTGGATCCCCGTGTGAGACTGGGAGGTGACAGAGCATGAATAGTACAAAGAAAAATGTGACTGTCCGTAAACAAAAAATACGTAAAAATCATATTCGGGGAAAGCTTCTTTTCTTTAGTGCACTGGTGGTTATTTTGCTGATCGCAGCAGCACTGGCAAGACATTTGTGCCCGTATGATCCATATGCACAGGATCTCCTTCAGGCGCAGAAACCACCCAGTGCAGAACATCTTATGGGAACAGACCGTTATGGACGAGATCTGTTTTCGCGAGTACTGGTCGGAAGTACGACCAGTGTTTATGCAACGCTTATTCTGGTAGCGATCATCACAGTTGCAGGAACCGTGATCGGAATTATCTGTGGTTGGTGCGGCGGTGTCATTGATACTGTCCTGATGCGTATTTCCGATCTGTTTCTGGCATTTCCGAGCCTTGTTTTTGCTCTTGCAGTAGCAGGCGTGCTTGGCGGCGGTATTCAGAATGCGATCATTGCCCTTGCCGTGATCGGGTGGCCTAAGTTTGCGCGGCTTGCCAGAGGACTGACACTTGCACAGAAGGATTCTGCCTATCTGATGGCGGTAAGACTGTCGGGAAGCGGTACACTTAAGATCATGTTCAAGCATATTCTGCCGAATATTGCCGGGCCGATTCTGGTAACATCGGTACTTGACATCGGAACCATGATGATGGAGCTGGCCGGACTTTCCTTCCTCGGACTTGGCGTACAGCCTCCGATGGCAGAGTGGGGAAGTATGATCAACGATGGAAGAAGTATGCTTCAGATTTCACCCTGGATGGTACTTGCACCGGGACTTGCAATTTTTATAACAGTTATGCTTTTTAATCTTCTCGGAGACACGCTCAGAGATTTTATGGATCCGAAAGAGAGAGCTAAAAGATAACAAAACAAATGAACATCAAGAAAGAGAGGAAAATTTATGAAAAAGAAACTGATCGCAGCAATTCTTACAGGAGCTATGCTGGCAGCCGGACTGACAACAAGTGTATGGGCTGACGGAGAAAAGACATTCGTATATGGAACGACAGGATACAGTGAAGAAATGGGTGATGCGGGACTGAATCCACATGATAACTATTCCGGATGGAGTGCACTCCGTTATGGTGTAGGGGAAACTCTTTTCAAATACAATGATAACATGGAAGTAGAGCCATGGCTGGCAACAGATTATGAATTTGTAGATGATACAACCGTTAAGATCACACTTCGTGACGGCGTCAAATTCTCCAGTGGGCGCGATATGGATGCAGAAGCGGTTAAGGAATGTCTGGAGGATCTGATCGCTGTTCATGACCGTGCACCATACGATCTGAAAATTGACCATATTGATGCAGACGGACTGACACTTACCATTTATACAACAGAGCCGTGCCCGGCGATCATCAACTATCTCGGTGATCCATATGGCGCGATCATTGATATGGATTATGGTATTCAGGGTGAAGGCGGTTCTGCAAATGTAGCCGGAACAGGTCCTTATATTGCAGAAAGCGTAACACCAACCCAGATTGATCTTGTTAAAAATGAAAATTACTGGGGTGGCGAAGTCAACGTAGATAAGGTTACCGTGAAATCCTTTGCAGATGGAAGTGCACTGACAGCAGCGCTGCAGACAGGAGATATTCAGGGAACCTATGGACTTCAGTATGACAACTATTCTCTGTTTGACGGGAATCCGGATTATACAATCAATTCCTGTGCGACAAGCCGCTGTTTCTTCGGACAGTTCAACATGGATTCTGAAATTATGCAGGATCAGAACGTACGTAAAGCCGTTGAGATGGGAATCGACAAGGAAGGCTTCTGTTCTGTGATTATGGAAGGTCGTGGAGTACCGGCAAAGGGAGCATTCCCAAGCAGTTTCTCTTATGGAAATGATGCAGTGGAAACTGTTTCCTATGACCCGGACGGAGCAAAGAAGCTTCTTGAAGAGTCCGGATGGACAGATACAGACGGTGATGGATACGCAGACAAGGACGGACAGAAGCTGACTATCAACTGGCTGACTTACCCGACACGTCTGGAACAGCCGAAGCTTGCGGAGTATGCACAGGCTACATTGAAGGATATCGGTATTGATGTGCAGGTAAACAATACTTCCGATCACAGAACTTTTGCTGAGAACGGAGATTTTGATGTTTATGTAAGCTCTACTACAACTGCACCGACCGGCGATCCGGAGTACTTCTTTACAAGTACAGTGGTAGGTGCAAAGAACTATGGAAACTATCAGAATGAAGAAGTAACGAAACTGACTGATCAGCTTCATCAGACATTTGACAAAGATGAAAGAGGTAAACTGGCTGTAGAACTGCAGCAGAAAATTCTTGATGATGATGCATTTTTCTTTGTATCTCATCTGAACATGGGAATCGTGACAAAATCTAACGTTACAGGTATGGCAGCACATCCATGTGATTACTATGAAATTACAGCTGAGCTGGATGTAGAGTAAAATTTGAGAGGTATACAAAAGTATGGATTCATTGCTTCGTGTAGAGCATGTGACAATTTCTTATAATGGAAAGCCGGTCGTTCAGGACGTCAGCTTTGAACTGAAACAGGGCGAGATTCTTGGAATCGTCGGAGAATCCGGCAGTGGTAAAAGCACGGTCATCAAAGCGATTATGGGCTTACTGGGCGAGGAAGGTCTGGTCACGGAAGGTGACATCTGGTACAAAGGCGAAAATCTTACCAGTATGAGCGAGAAAAAACTCCGTGGATATTTGGGCAAAGAGATTGGAATGGTGTTTCAGGACTGCAAAGCGGCTCTGTGTCCTGTCCGGACGATCGGGGCACAGATACACGAAGCAGTATCAGAGCATGAGAAGATAAGCAGACAGGAGACATGGAAACGTGCAGGAGAGATTATGAAGAAGATTGGCCTGGACGACAGTGAACGTGTGCTGAACAGTTATCCTTTTGAACTCTCCGGAGGAATGAACCAGCGAGTAGGAATCTGTACAGCCATGATCATGCATCCGAATCTGCTTCTTGCAGATGAGCCGACCAGTGCACTGGATGTAACAGTTCAGAAACAGGTGGTGGAAGAGCTTCTGCTCATGCGAAAAGAATATCATACGGCAATGATTCTTGTAACACATAATATTGGTGTTGTAAAGATGATGGCAGACAGAATTCTGGTACTTCAGAATGGAGTGGTCAGAGATTGCGGAGAAACGGATGCTGTGCTGAACCATTCTGAGGATCCATATACCAAGAAACTGATGAGCTCTGTGCTTCATTTGAAACGGGACTGAACTCAGGAGGCATGAAGAAATGACAGATATTATTTTAAAAGCAGAACACCTTAAGAAGGTTTTTGTCTCAGGAAAGAAGTCCATGACAGCAGTAGATGATGTCAGTTTCGAACTGAATCGGGGTGAATGTCTTGGAATTGTAGGAGAATCCGGATCCGGAAAGAGTACGATCGCCAAAATGATCACACATCTGGAATCTGTGACGGAAGGTCAGGTATTCCTCAAAGGAAAAGATATCACCCATGTGAAGGGGAAAGCCTTACGTGAAATTTATCAGGAAATTCAGATGGTTTTTCAGATGCCGATGGAATCCTTTGACCCAAGATGTACTCTTGGAGATGGGATCGGGGAAAGTCTGCGGAATATGGGGATAAGCCGTTCGGAAACAGGCAGTCGTGTGGAAAAACTTTTGGAACGCTGCGGCCTTGACAGAGAATTCGCAGATCGTTATCCGCATCAGGTCAGTGGTGGTCAGTGTCAGAGAGCAGCGATTGCCAGAGCGCTTGCAGTCAGTCCGGACATCCTGATCTGTGATGAGGCAACCAGCGCACTTGATGTAACCGTGCAGAAACAGATTCTGGAACTTCTGACCGAACTGAAACAGAAAGAAAATCTGTCATTTATCCTGATCTGCCACGATCTTGCACTGGTGCAGACCTTCTGTGACAAAGTCCTGGTTCTTTATCATGGAAAGACCGTAGAATACGGAACTCCGGACGAGATCATCAATCATCCGAAGGAGGATTACACAAAAAGGCTGATTGACTCAGTTTTGTAGATATGAAAAAAACTGTTTATCTATAACAGATAAGAATACTTCCATATCCCCCAGGGTAGGTTGTTGATACTTTAATGTGGTGCTACAATACAGTTGATTACGAGGCGCGCACCGAATAAAATTTCCACAGGGAAAGGAAGTATATCTATGCATATACCTGAGAACTATTTAAGCCCATCGACATGCGCTGTAATGGCAGCAGCCATGGTTCCGGTATGGGGATATTCAATTAACAAAGTAAGAACAGAAATACCAAAGGCTAAAATGCCTCTTCTGGGTATTGGTGCCGCTTTTTCATTCCTTGGAATGATGTTTAATGTACCGCTCCCGGGAGGCACTACAGGACATGCTGTAGGAGGAACTCTTATTGCAATTCTTACAGGCAGTCCGGCAGCAGGATGTATATCCGTATCTATTGCACTGCTGATACAGGCACTTCTTTTCGGAGATGGAGGAATCCTTGCATTTGGGGCAAACTGCTTCAATATGGCATTTGTATTGCCGTATCTGGGATTTTTTCTGTATAAGTTACTCCTTAATAAAACAGGTATGCGTAAACTCAGTGCTGCAATCGGTGCATATGTAGGAATTAATGCGGCAGCATTTTGTGCAGCTGTAGAATTTGGCATTCAACCATTGCTGTTTAAGAATGCTGCAGGTCAGGCACTTTACTGTCCATATCCGTTAAGTGTGTCCATACCGGCAATGATGATCGGACATATTACTTTGTTTGGATTGGCAGAGATTGTATTGACTGTAGTAGTACTGACATTTGTGGAGAAAGTTTCACCATCGGCGCTGGACACAATTCCTAATAAAACTTCATTTAAACCGTTGTACATATTGATTGCACTACTAATTGTCCTGACACCTGTTGGACTTCTTGCAACAGGCACTGCATGGGGTGAATGGGGCGTTGATGAAATGGCAACACTTGTAAGCGGCGGTACTCAGCTGGGCTACACTCCATCAGGAATGGAAAGTGGATTTGAGCTGTCTACGCTGTTCCCTGATTATTCAATGGCGGGCATGCCGGAATGGACAGGATATATTCTGTCGGCAGTTGTAGGCGTAGCACTTCTGGTTATTTTCTTTAAAATTATATCTTCACTTATGAAGGACAAAGTTGACTTTAATAAGAAAGTGGCATAATCATGAATAATTACATGACAGAGAAAACAGAGCTTCCGGCTTGGATGTGCCGGCAGGAGGATTATATTCCGTCGAAAGACAGAGAAGCATTTCTGACAAAAAGTACAAAATCTGTTTTGGCTGTGCTTGCAAAATTAAGATTTCACGAAGGGAAGGATGGCAGATTTTCTGCCAGTCCTTCTCTTAAATTGTTTTATACAATAGTTTATATCATTTTGACTGCATGCTCGCGAAATTATTTATTTGTGCTGATCATGTGTGCAGCAGTGACTGTCAGACTGGCATTTTTTCCCGCAAAATCTATTTGTCAGGTTTTAAGTGGAACAGCAGGTGCAGTTCTGATCTCAGTATTACTTCTTTTACCGGCGGTTTTTATGGGAAATCCACAGACGCTGGCAAATATTACGGCGAGAGTGTATGTGTCTGTAACATTAGTCGGGATTCTGTCCGCAGGAACATCATGGAATAAGCTTACAGGCAGTATGCGAACCTTTCGGATTCCATCGTTGTTCATTTTTACACTTGATATTACGTTGAAATATATTTCTGTTCTTGGAGAAATCTGTATAGATATTCTGAGAGCTGTCGGGCTGAGATCAGTTGGAAAAAATCAGGAAAAAACAAAGGCCTTTTCGGGAGTATTGGGAATTACATTTCTGAAATCCAGTGAGATGGCAGAGGAAATGTATGCATCCATGTGCTGTCGTGGGTTTACAGGAGAATACAGTATCGGTCAGAAATATAAAATCCGTGTGGTGGATATTTTTTATATTTTGGTTACGATCGGCTGTGTTGGACTGTTTTTCTATCTGAACAGAGGAATGTAAAATGTAATTAGAACTGCAATGAGACAGGAAAGGAAATCAGGTATGATTACGCTGGAAAAAGTATGCTTTGCATATGAAAAGGAAATCGCACTTCGCTATGTGGATCTTCATATTGAGAAGGGTGATTCCCTGGTTATTCAGGGACCGAACGGATGTGGGAAATCGACACTTATTAAACTGCTGAATGGAATTATTTTTCCATCTGAGGGACATTATTTTTATAAAGATCATGAAATTACAGAAAAGGCGCTGAAAGACCGGCAGTTTGCAAAGTGGTTTCATCAGCAGATGGGCTATGTTTTTCAGAATGCGGATACACAGTTGTTTTGCGGAAGTGTTGAGGAAGAGGTCGCTTTTGGACCGATACAGATGGGACTGCCGGAGGCAGAAGTCCGGGAGCGGACGGAGGATTGCCTGCAGCTGTTTGGAATAGAAAAGCTCCGGGAAAGGCCTCCGTATCATTTGAGTGGAGGAGAGAAACGAAAGGTATCTCTTGCATGTATTCTTTCATTAAATCCCGAGGTGCTGATTCTTGACGAGCCGCTTGCCGGGCTGGATGAAAAGACGCAGGATATGCTGCTGACATTCCTTAAGGATTTTCACCGTGCAGGCAAAACACTGATCACGATCACTCATAGCCGACAGCTTGCAGAAGAACTTGGAACGCGTTTTGCAGTTATGAATGAGGAGCATGAACTGAAAATGGTATAAAAAAAGTACTTCCCGCGGAGTTGGAAGTACTTTTTTAATGGGTTGAATGTGCATCATAATATGTGGAGGTCTGTGCACTTCATTTGATAAATAACACAAGGAGCTGTGTTGACTATATTTTAACAAAATGCAGTGCAAAAACAAGCCTCCCGGGGGGATTGTCACATATGAAAAAATAACGGAATCCATGCGGTATATGAATAGATGAATATCCCCCGCAGGGGCTTATACGGGTGCGGCCTATCCCTTATAATTGAACAAATACAACAAAAAATCAGGGGGATAAACGAGATGAGAACAAGAGCAAAAGTACTGGCTGCAATTCTGTGTACAGTTGCAGCATTGACAACAAGTGGGGGGACTTATGTATCAGCTTCTTCGGAGGCAGCAGATGCAAAAACAGAAGTAACGATTGGATTTTCCAGTGATGGAGATTCTTTTGACCCGTGTACCGGATTTGGTTATACAGGTTCACCATTGTTTTCTAATCTGGTAAAAGTTAATGGTGAAGATCAGCTTGAAAACGATCTTGCAACGGAGTATAGCGTTAGTGATGATACGCTGACATGGACCTTCAAGATAAGAGATGATGTAAAGTTTACAAATGGTGATCCGCTTAAGGCTTCGGATGTAGCGTTTACGTTTAATACGACAAAAGAAAAAGCAACCTATATGGATCTGACAATGCTGGAAAGTTGTACGGCAATTGATGATACTACGGTAGAATTCAAACTGACAAAGCCGTGTGTGACCTTTATTTATACAGTGGCTCAGGTTGGAATTGTTCCTGAAAATGCATACAGTGATCAGTTTGGTCTGTCAGCAGATCAGATCATTGGTTCTGGGCCATATAAAATGGCACAGTGGGATAAAGGACAGCAGTTTATATTAGAAGCGAATGAAGATTACTATGGAGAGCAGCCGGCAATAAAAAGAGCTGTAGTCCTGGTACAGGAGGAAGATGCCAGATTTGTAGCAGCACAGGCCGGGAATGTAGATATTGCACTTACTTCTGCGACTCTTGCTACAACAGATATTGACGGAATGCATGTAGAAAAAGTAGATTCCGTAGATAACAGAGGCATTACACTTCCAACAGTACCGGACGAAGGAAAAACCACAGAGGATGGTTATAAGATCGGCAATAATATCACCTGTGATGTCAATGTAAGAAAAGCACTCTGCTATGGAATTGACAGAAATCAGATAATTGATGAAGCTTTAAACGGTTTTGCACAGCCTGCTTATTCAGAATGTGATGGTATGCCATGGTGGAATGAAGAGGATGTAATAGAGACAGATGTTGATTATGCGGTTCAGCTTCTGGAAGAATCTGGCTGGGAAGACACAGACGGAGACGGAATCAGAGAAAAGGATGGAGAAAAGCTGGCATTTAATCTGATGTATTTTGCAGGAGATTCCATGCGTCAGGCAGTTGCAATGTCTGTGGCAAATCAGGCAAAAGAAAATATGGGATTTGATATCACAGTAGAAGGTGTAAGTGCTGATGATACTATAAAGAGAATGTTTTCTGAACCAATGATCATGGGATGGGGATCTGACAGCCCGATGACGTCATACATGCTGTTTGACAGCAGCAATGCAGGAAAAACAGATTTTTATAATCCTGAATTTTATACAAATGAAAAAACAGATGAATATCTTGAGAAAGCTATGAGTTCGTTATCTATTGAAGATTCTTATGAATGGTGGAAAAAAGCGCAGTGGGATGGAGAAACAGGAACCTGTATGAGGGGAGAAGCTCCGTGGGCATTTTATGTAAATATGACACATCTTTATTATGTAAAGGATGGCCTGAATATCGGCAAGCAGAGGATTCATGCACATGGACAGGCATGGCCGCTAATTGCAAATTTAGCTGAGTGGACATGGGAATAAATGAATTAATGAATTTTATATGGTTTTTATAAGTGTTTGCTCCGGGCAGATTCTGTCCGGAGCAAATCGTATCTTTAAATAAAGGGAAGAATGAGGATAGGTACTATATGAAGAGCAGGTTTTATTTGAAATTTACCGGCAGATATTTAGTACGGGTAGTGACACTTCTGATAGCTGTCAGTATTGTCAGCTTTATTCTGGTAAGTCTGTCACCGGTTGATCCTGTACAACAATATGTCGGTGCAGTACCAAATGTCAGTGTGGAGCAGAGAGAAAAAATAGCAGAATACTGGGGGCTGAACGATCCACCGGCGGAACGGTTCATGAACTGGGGAAAAGCGCTCCTTCATGGAGATTTTGGAACATCTCTGATTTATCGAAGACCGGTAGCTGATATCATAAAGGAAAAATTTTCGGCATCTCTGGCACTGATGATAACTGCCTGGATTTTTTCCGGACTGACCGGATTTGCAATCGGGTGTCTGATGGGAATATTTCATGGAAAATGGCAGGACAAAATTTTAAAAAAATTATGTCTGACAATGTGTTCAATACCTACATTCTGGATAGGAATCGTTTTCTTAATGCTTTTTTCTGTGAAACTTGGATGGTTTCCGATGGGAATGAGTGTACCACAGGGAGTTGCAGCTGAGGATGTGACATTTTTACAGAGAATACATCATCTGATATTACCGGCTTTAACCCTGAGTTTTTTGTCTTTTGCAAATGTGGCATTACATACTCGTGAAAAACTTGTAGATGTTTTAGAAAGTGACTATGTACTGTTTGCAAAAGCAAGAGGCGAGTCGCGCTGGAGTATTTTAAAAAATCATGGTTTCAGAAATATTATGCTTCCGGCAGTAACTATGCAGTTTGGTTCTTTCAGTGAACTGTTTGGAGGCTCTGTGCTTGCGGAAAATGTGTTTTCATATCCGGGACTCGGGGCAGCTGCTTCAGCAGCAGGTATGGGATCAGATGTCCCGCTTTTGTTGGGAATTACGCTTTTTAGCGCGCTGTTTGTTTTTATTGGAAATATGCTTGCAAATATCATCTATGGAATTGTAGATCCACAGATAAGAGAGGGGTACATGAATGAATCAAACAGCAGATAGTGTAAGAAGTCAGCAGTCTGGTCTGAAAAGAACTGTCATGAATCGGAGAACAAAGCTGATTTTTTTTGTTGTCCTTATATTTGTGGTACTTTCAGGAATTTATCTGGCAGGAAATATAATAAGTGATGATCTGATAGTGGCTGATTTTTCTCAAAAGGGACTGAAGCCTTCATGGAAACATCCTTTTGGTACGGACATGTTGGGAAGAGACATGCTGGTAAGAACGATAAAAGGACTTTCTGTCAGTATAACCGTGGGGACAGTTGCGTCAAGTGTCAGCGCAGTGATCGCACTGATTGTGGGTGTTGTTGCTGCTACAGGAGCAGCCTGGATGGATAATTTTATTAACTGGCTGATCGATCTGGTTATGGGAATCCCGCATACAGTGCTGCTGATATTGATTTCTTTTGCCTGCGGAAAAGGACTGAAGGGAGTATTGATCGGTGTTGCAGTTACTCACTGGACAGGACTGGCACGTATTATTCGGAGTGAGGTGCTGCAGATACGCTCGCAGCAGTATATAGAAGTATCCAGAAAGCTTGGACATTCCAGCTGGTGGATTACGGTGAATCATATTCTGCCGCACATGATCCCTCAGTTTATTATTGGACTGATACTGATGTTCCCGCATGTGATCATGCATGAATCCAGCCTGACATTTTTGGGATTTGGATTGTCTCCGGAGCAGCCGGCGGTCGGGATTATTTTGTCAGAGTCTATGAAATACCTGTCCACAGGAATGTGGTGGCTGGCCTTTTTCCCGGGCCTGATGCTGGTAATTATTGTACTTTTATTTGACAGACTGGGAGAAAATCTGAAAAAAATCATTGACCCGTACAGTAGTCATGAATAGGAGCAGATTATGGAAAAAGAACCGATTTTGACAGTAAAGGATTTATCAATAGCTTTTCATATGTATGATAAAGGTCTGGAGCAATATGATCTGAAGGTGATTTCCAATTTAGATCTGGATGTTTATTCGGGAGAAATTGTAGCGATCGCGGGGTCCAGCGGATCCGGCAAAAGTCTTCTGGCACATGCAGTAATGGGACTTCTCCCGGAGAATGCTCTGCTTAGTGGGACGATTGCATATAAAGGAAAAATATTAGATCTGGCAGATAAGGAAAAACTGCGGGGAAAGGAACTGGCTTTGGTTCCGCAGTCAGTAGCATATCTCGATCCGCTCATGAGTATAGGCACACAGGTAAGCGGAAAAGGAGCGCCCAAAAAGAAAGTTACATTGCAAAAAAAGATCTTTCAGAGATTGCAGTTAAAGGAAAATGTGGAGAAGCTTTATCCCTTTCAGTTATCAGGAGGCATGGCAAGACGTGTACTGGTGTCAACGGCAGTACTGAGTGGTGCGGATGTGATCATTGCGGACGAGCCGACCCCCGGGCTGGATCTGGAAATGGCATTGGAGACTCTGAAAATTTTCAGAGAGCTGGCGGATGAGGGAAAAGCAATAGTATTAATAACGCATGATATTGATCTTGCTTTTCATATAGCAGACAGGGTAGCTGTTTTTTATGCAGGAACGACTTTGGAAATCGCAGATGCAAACGACTTTCTGGAAGGTCCGGAAGCACTTCGTCATCCTTATTCAAAGGCTTTATGGAAAGCTCTGCCACAAAATGGATTTGAGCCGGTTCCGGGATTTCAGCCTTATGCAAAGTATCTTCCCGGAGGGTGTCTGTATTTTCCAAGATGTCCGCACAGGTCAGACGAATGTGAGAAAAAAATCCCCATGAAAAATGTACGTGGAGGACGGGTGAGGTGTATATATGCAGATTGAAGCCAGAAATATAAGCTTTCGTTATGGTGAGAAAATGCCATGGATTTTGAAAAATGTAAGTATGTCGGTGGAAGAGAAAGAACGTGTAGGTCTGCTGGGACCAAGCGGGCGCGGAAAAAGCACTCTGATAAAATTGATAGCGGGATATTTGAAACCGGTGGAAGGAGAAATATTGTTGGACGGGAAACCGCTTCCATCAAAAGGAATAAGTCCTGTGCAGCTGATCTACCAGCACCCGGAAAAGGCAATCAATCCGCGATGGAAAATGAAGAAAGTACTTCAGGAATCGGGTATGTACAGAGAAGAAGTCATGGAGACTCTGGGAATAGAGAAGGACTGGCTGGAAAGATATCCGAGGGAACTTTCCGGTGGAGAGCTGCAGCGTTTTTGTGTGGCACGTTCTCTGTTTGATGGAACCCGCTTTCTTCTGGCAGATGAGATCAGTACCATGCTGGATGTGATTACGCAGGCGCAGATCTGGAATTTTCTTATAGAGGAAACTGAAAAAAGAAATATTGGAATGGTGATCGTAAGTCATAACAGGGAACTGTTGAATAAAGTCTGTACAAGAATTGTGGAATTATAAAAAATAAAAAGGATCTGAATTTGGGGAAGGATTTTCTTCAGATATCAGGTCCTTTTTACTGTAAAATCCACCAAAATTCGAAAGATAAAATTGTGCATAAAAACCAAAAATATGATAATTTGTTTGACGATATTGACACATGTTCCAAATAATGTATAATGACATCATAAATTGGTTCAACCAATCAACCACAGTACCACAGAACCAAAGAAATGTGCAAAGAAAGGAAAGAAAGAAATGACAGACAATCAGGATTTACTGGCAATGACACATGTGGGTGAAGATCCGCATAAATACATGAAATCAGTTACACCACCGGTTTTCATGAACTCACTTCATGTATTCGACACAGTGAAAGACTATTTTGATGTAGATATTTTTAATGATGAATTTTACTATGGAAGAGCATCTAACCCGACTGTTGCAATTCTTGAGAAAAAGATCGCAGCACTGGAGCACGGTTCAAGAGCAGTTGTATTTTCCGCAGGAATGGCAGCATGCGCAGCGGCAATCTTAAGAGTCTGCACAGCAGGAAGCAATGTAATCTGCATTAAAGAAAGCTATGGTCCGGTACAGCATCTTCTTGATGAGTTCCTTGGACCGAAATACAATGTTTCTGTTACATATGTAGACGGAAGAACAGTCAAAGAATTTGAAGATGCGATCCGTCCGGAAACAAAGATGATCATTCTTGAGAGCCCTACCACACTTTTATTCAATGTTGTAGATCTGGAAGGTGTTGCAAAACTTGCAAAAGAACACGGCATTAAAACTTACATCGACAACACATATTCCACACCACTTTTCCAGAAGCCACTGGATATGGGAATCGACATTGTTATGCACACAATGACAAAATACATCGGTGGACACAGCGACCTGGTAGGTGGAGTACTTGTTTCCAAAGATGAACAGCTGATGCGTGACCTTATGGTTCAGAGAGACTGGTTCGGCGGTGTTATGGGACCTATGGAAGCATGGCTTGCAATCCGTGGACTCCGTACACTTGATGTACGTATGCAGAGACATTATGAGACAGCAATGGAAGTTGCAAAATTCCTTGAAAAACAGCCAAAAGTAAAACGTGTATTCTTTACAGGACTTCCGTCTCACCCACAGTATGAACTTGCGAGAAAACAGCAGAAGGGTGAATGTGGTCTGATGAGCCTTGAAATCGACGGAACACTTGAAGAGACAGAGACCTTTGTAAACAGTCTGAAACTCTTTGAAAAAGGATGCTCATGGGGCGGATTCGAGAGCCTTGCAATCGCTTATACATATAACTGGACAGACGAGCAGTGTGCATTCCTGAATGTATCACGTAATATTGTCAGAATCCACTGTGGACTTGAAGGAACAGAAAACCTGATTGCAGACCTGAAACAGGCACTGGACAAAATATCATAAAGGAGAACTTTCATGGAAGCAAAAAAGAAAGAAATTAAGAAACCAACGCTTTTTACGGCAGTACTGCCATTGATTTTTATGTTTGTTGTCCTCTTTACAGGACTGGTAATTTACAGCATTGATATCAAGATCCTTCAGATCATCAGCCCGAAATATATTATCATCACTTCCTTCCTTGTTACTGTAATCCTTTCTGTAAGTACAGGTACTTCCTGGGGAGCAGCAGGTACAGTAGGAGCCGCTCTTATCAGTGTGGCAGCAGGTATGGGAGCACCGCTTCCGGCAGTTGCAGGTGCGATCGTAGCAGGTGCATACTTCGGAGACAAAATGTCACCACTTTCTGACAGTACAAATATGTCTGCTATTGCAACAGAGACAAACCTGTATCAGCATATCGGACATATGTTTTATACAACCGTTCCCGGATTTATCGTAAGCTGTATCGTTTATCTGGTCGCAGGAGCACATTTTGCAAGTGACTCACAGGTTGGACAGGTAGATGAGATCATCAATACTCTTGGTAAACTTTTCAATCTGAGTCCTTTTATTTGGTGCTAAAGTATGCGGGAAAAACTGCCGGTGGCAGGTTCTCTGTATCGTGGCTTCTGCATAAAGCAGAAAATTATAGAAATTGAGGAAACTTTATGAATAATGAAACAAATACTTCTTCGGATCAGGGAAACAGAATCTCGATGAAGCCGATCGAGAAAAAATCTCTGTATCTGAAGATCTCGGATTCAATTTATCGTTATATTCAGATGAATAATCTGCAGCCGGGAGATAAACTTCCATCCGAGCGTGATATGTCCTCCATGCTTCAGACAAGCAGAAATTCAGTACGTGAAGCTCTGCGTATACTGGAAGACCGCGGACTGATCTATGTAAAGACCGGAAGTGGTGTGTTTATTAATAATCCATATGGAGAAAATAATTCTCTGACGATTCAGCTTACGAACTGTACGCTGACAGAGATGGAGGAGCTTCAGAATGCACTTGATCACGAAGCAGTAAAAAATGCGATGGAGAGAGGAACGATTCAGGAAAAAGACCAGCTGGTAGCGACAGCAACAGAGATGGTCCGTCTGGCTTCTGATAACCTCTACAGCCATGTGCTGGACCGCAGTTTTCATGACAGTCTGTACAAGATCGGACGAAATAATGCGATTGAGCAGATGATCAACAAGATTCGTTCTTATCGTTTTATTCAGCAGGAAGATTCCCAGAATGGAAATGATTCCATCTGGCTTGCTACGATTCCGCAGCATCTGGCACTGGCACAGGCTCTTAAAGACTGTAAACTGGCAGCCGCGATTCAGGCGATCGATGAGATCAATGAGTATGGATTCAAAATTGCAAGAAAATAAATATAATCAGTGATATAAAAACTGCCACCTGAGAGGGACGTATCAAATGTTAGTTTCTCTCCCAGGTGGCAGCTTCTTTTAGATTCGTATCGTCCGGTTCAGAAAGTGCGAGATGAATTTAAAGGACCGGTCTCTCGAATATCATCCGGAGAGTTCCTGACGGGATTTTATAAAAAGACAGGCTGATTCCTGTTGTAACACTGGTCATATATTTGAGTGCATACCTCTGAACAGTAACTAATTCAATGGAATTACAGATTTTTACATGGGACTCTCAGATTGGAAAGGGTCTGAACAGCTCGTATATGCAGGATGTACTTGGAGCAGCGAGAAATCATGGAAGAACTGGATACGGAAATAAGGGTTGGAGAATTGATCGATACCATAGAATATGATTATCCAACATTTCACCTTTCCATGGATTGCTTCTGGTGTGAAGTAGTCGCAGGGCATCTGGAACTGAAAGAAGCGGAAGCTGCAAAATGGCTTACGAAGGATCAATTGGATAGTGTTGTCTGGCTGCCGGCGGATATTACATTGATTGACAAGATTCGTGAACAAATGTGAGCTGGAAAAGTTTATGACTGAATGCGAGTGTAGCAGAAGATGTCAAAAAAGACGATAATTTGTACAATAATCACAATATTCATATGCAAAAGTAAAAAAAACATAAAAAAATCGCCGATTATTAGAAATACAGTCGGCGATTTTTTGTGTATAATGGATATATCATGAATGAGGGAAGAAAAGGAGGAACTATGGAAAAGGTATTACTGAACATGAAGGCCATAAGCAAAACTTTTGGAAGTGTGCAGGCATTAAAAGAAGTTTCTCTGGACCTTTATGCGGGTGAAGTACTTGCTCTGATGGGAGAAAACGGAGCAGGAAAATCTACACTGATGAATATTCTCAGTGGTTCTCTTCAGCCTACAAAGGGTGAAATTTATCTGAAAGGTGAAAAAGTAACTGTACCGGGACCGATCGCAGCAAAAAAGCTTGGAATTTCTAAAATCCATCAGGAACTTCAGATTGTTCCGGAAATGAGCGTGGCAGAAAATATTTTTCTTGGCAGATGGATGAAAAAAAAGGGCGGATCGGTTGATTTTAAGACGATGGCTGCAGAGGCTCGTAAATATCTGGAGATGCTGGATGTACACGTTGATCCGGCAACAAAATTAAAAGATTTAAGAATCGGAGAGCAGCAGTTGGTTGAGATCGCAAAGGCGATATCATTGAATTCTGAAATTATTATCATGGATGAACCGACTTCCGCCATCAGTGAAAAAGAAGCTGAAAAGTTGTTTGCGATCATTCGAAAGCTCCGTTCAGAGGGAAAGGGAATTATCTATATCACACATCGAATGGAAGAAATTTTCCAGATTGCAGACAGACTTACTGTAATGCGTGATGGAACGTATATAGGTACCGTAAAAGCATCTGAGACTTCAAAAGATGAGATCATAAAGATGATGGTTGGACGTGATATGAGCGAGCAGTACCCAAAAGATCCTACTGAAAAAGGTGAGATCGCTCTTAAAGTAGAAAACCTTACATACACTCCACCAGCAGGAAGTTTCCGAAGATCACTCAAGAATATCTCCCTGTATGTAAGACATGGCGAAGTTCTTGGAATTGCAGGACTTGCAGGTGCAGGAAGATCTGAACTTTTTGAATGTCTGGCAGGTGTACATTACAAAGACACTACAGCAAAGATTTCTATTGATGGTAAAGAAGTAACTATAAAAAATCCTGCAGATGCGATCAAAGCGGGCATTTCCTTTGCAACTGAAGACAGAAAGGGAACAGGTCTAGTTCTGCAGAGATCCATTGGAGAGAATATGTCTCTTCCTCTTCTGAAAAAATTCAGTCCGGCATTTTTTATGAAATCCGGGGAAGAGAAAAAAGAATGGAACAAACAGATGGAAACCCTCAGAGTAAAAGCTCCTGGTACGAAAACTCTTGCCAGTGCTCTTTCAGGAGGAAACCAGCAGAAAGTTGTACTTGGCAGATGGTTGATGACTGAACCGAAGATTCTTCTCTTGGATGAACCTACCCGAGGAATTGATGTAGGTGCAAAAGCAGAAATATATCAGTTGATCAACAATCTTGCGAAACAGGGGATGGCGATTATTGTAGTATCCTCAGAGCTTCCGGAAGTAATCGGTATTTCAGACAGAATCGTTACTTTCTGCGAGGGAGAACTGACGGGTGAATATCTCCAGGAAGAAGCTACACAGGAAAAACTTCTTCAGAGTGCAACAAAATAAGGAGGGTGGATAGATGGATAACAAAAAGAAAATGAAAGCTATGATCAAGCAGATGCAGAGTGTAATTGCACTGGTTATTATCTTTGTGGTGGCATCTACAATCTGTATTAAGGACGGCAGAAATAACTTTCTGGATATAAGAAACCTGATGAACGTGCTGAGAGCCGTATCAGAAAACGGAATCATTGCAATTGGTATGACGATCATCCTGATCCTTGGCGATATTGATCTTTCTGTAGGTTCTGTTGTAGGTCTCATCTCAACAGGATGTGCATATCTGATGGTAAAGAGTGGATTAGGATTCGTACCTGCCATCCTTGTAAGTCTTGGAATCGGAGCACTGTTTGGACTGTTTAACGGATTATGTATCACAAAGCTTAGACTCCAGGCTTTTATCGTTACACTTGCATCTATGAACATTGCGAGAGGACTTGCAAGATTCTGGGCAAACGGAATCGGTATCCCACTTGCATATGGTAAAGGTGAAGGAATGGCTCCGCCGGCATTTGAAGTACTTCAGATGCGTCTCTGGGGAATCGTACCTGTACCGGCAATCATTTTCATTGTTCTTCTGATTGTTTTCCAGATTATTCTGAGTAAGACAAGATTCGGAAGACAGGTATATGCAATTGGTGGAAATAAGAATGCGGCATATCTTTCAGGTATCAAAGTAGACAGAATCAAGATTTATGCATTTATGATCTGTGCAATGCTTTCGTCTGTTGCTGCTATGATCCACGCAGCTCAGATCAGTCAGGGTGGACCGAACGAAGGTCAGGGCTATGAGCTTAATGCAGTTGCAGCCTGTGCAATTGGTGGAACAAGCCTTGCAGGCGGCAAGGGAACAATTTTTGGTACACTTATCGGAGCGCTTATCCTTGGTATGCTGGATAACGTTCTTGGACTTAAAGGAGTCAATTCAAACCTTCAGCTGATGGTCAAAGGATTCCTCATCATCATTGCAGTATTTATGCAGGCAGATAAGGTTAACGACTAGTAATTAATAAAGATAATAATTCTCAGGCTCTGTCCGGCAGCAGGCCCGGAGAATAAAATAATAAATAAAAGCAATGCCGGAGAAAGAAGGTAAGTATGAATAAAAAAGCGATCAGTATCCTCTTAACAGCAGCTATGGGTGTTTCTGTTCTGGCAGCAGGCACAGTTACAGTCAGTGCAGCAGAGAAAAAGGACAAATATGTGATTGGAATGTCACAGTGTAATCTTGGTGAGCCATGGCGTGTAGCTATGAATGATCAGATTGCAATGGCAGCAGAAAAACATCCGGAATTTGAGGTTATTTTCGCAGATGCTGCTCAGGATAACTCCAAACAGATTGCAGATATTGAAAACTTTGTACAGATGGGTGTAGACCTCATCATTACATCTCCTAATGAAGCTACACCACTTACTAATGCAGTCAGTGCAGCTTATGATGCAGGAATCCCGGTTATTCTTCTTGACAGAAAGATTGACGGAGACAAGTATACTCAGTTTATCGGTGCAGACAACGTAGATATGGGACGTATTGCAGGAGAATATGTTGCAGATACACTTCTTCCTGACGGCGGTAAGGTTTGCGAGATCAAAGGTCTTGAAGGAACTTCTGGTGGAATCGACAGAGATAACGGTTTCCGCGAAGGAATCAAGAAAAACGACAAGATTGAAATCGTTGCTGTAAACAATGCAGACTGGCTTCGTGAAAAAGCAATCACAGTTGCAGAAGAAATGCTTCAGACAAATGATGAAATCGATCTTTTCCTGGCTTTAAATGACCCAATGGCAGAAGGTGCATATATCGCAGCTAAGAATGCAGGAAGAGAAGGAGACATCCTTTTCGTTGGATTTGATGGACTTCCTACACCAGATGGTGGTATTCGAAGCGTTATGGATGGAAGACTCAGCATGACTCAGGTTTATCCTACAGGTGGTGCAGAAGCAATCGAAAGTGCTTATCAGCTGCTCGTTGAAGGCAAAGAACTTGACAAAACTCTGACTCTTACTTCTGAAATCGTTATTCCTGACAATGCAGAAGAACTCCTCGAAAAATTTGGTGGATCTGCAGAATAATCGGAGTAAAAAACTATAGAAATTAAACATAACCTAATGAGAAGAAACGGGAATAGCTTAGGCTGTTCCTGTTTCTTCTTTCTGTTTGACAGGAAGAGATACTTACTATATCATGGAAGAATAGACAGATAAAAGGAGGGTAATATGTTCAGTAAACTGAAAAGAATTCTACATCCGGAGAATATGCTGTTCAAAATGATCATACTGAACTGTGGCCTGCTTTTGTTAGTTACGTTGGTCCTTACAGCTGCTGGAAACTATATATATGAGGAATCTATTGCAGAAAGATCCTATGCAAACACAATGGAGATCCAGAATCAGGTATTGAAATCGCTTGATCTGATTTTTAAATCCGTAGAGGATAATGTTGAGGCTTTGGGAAATTATCCGGAAGTACAAGAGTATTTAAAAGTAGATGCTGAAAAGCAGCAGGCAAGCCGTGTAGAATTGGAAAGACAGGTGCGAGATCTTCTTCTGGATTATTCCAGAATCTACAGTGAATATTTGAATATTGTTGTTGTCAGTGAGAAAGGCCAGTATCTTTCTAATGATTCATACCGAGTCAAAAAGCTTCCGCTTACGGAAGAAAAATGGTATCAGGATGCGGTTCTGGCAAATGGAGAACTGGTTTTAAATCCTACCAGTCTGGGACGAAATTTAAAAGCCTGGAAAAACTACAGTACGGACAGTTATGTCAGCACAGCTAAATTAATCTGTGACAGACAGACGTCTGCGGGGATTGGTGTGATCCTTATAGATTTGGATTTGAAGAGCATTCAGAATCTTGTCGAAGATATTACAATGGGACAGACTGGATTTGGTTATATACAGGATAGTCAGGGACATGTACTTTATGCACCAAAAAATGAAGTTGTATATCGAATGAATCCGAACTGGGTCATGGACGGAGAGAGCGGACGTGTCAGATGTCGGATAAAGGGAAAAGATTATAATGTTATATATAGTCATTCAAAATATACAGACCTGACTGCAGTTGGAGTGTTTGACTGGGGTAAAACCATCGAAGGCATTTCCAGAGCAAGGACAGTTTCGAAATGGATTGCAGTTATAATAATGATCTTTGCGGCAGGAGCAACGGTTATTTTTTCGGCATCCATTACAAGACCTATTTCGACGCTTTCAAAACTTATGAAAAAAGCGCAGACCGGAGATATGACGGTCCGTTTTGAAAATCATTATAAAGGTGAAATAGGGCAGCTGGGAGATTCTTTTAATGCAATGGTAGAAAAAATAAATGAACTTCTTGGTGTTGTATACAAAGAACAGAAAAATAAAAGAGAAGCAGAGCTTAAGATTCTTCATGAGCAGATTAAGCCGCACTTTCTTTATAATACACTTGATACGATACAGTGGATGGCAAAGCAGTACCATGCGCAGGATATTGTTGATCTGGTGCTTGCTTTGTCAGGATTTTTCCGTATCAGTCTGAGTCATGGAAAAGAATTTATTACATTGGAACAGGAAGTTTTAATGGTGAAGAATTATCTGGATATCCAGAAAGTAAGATATGAGGATCTGTTTGAATATAAAACAGAGATTGAAGAAGGCCTGGGAAATTATATGGTATTAAAAATCTGTCTTCAGCCTCTTGTGGAAAATGCTCTTTACCATGGAATAAAGGAATCTGATCAGGACAGAGGAACTATATGGATCCGTGCTTTTTCAGAATCAGATGATTCAATCATACTTAAGGTAGAAGATGACGGTGCTGGCATGAGTCAGGAAAGAATGAATCAATTGAATTCCTGGCTGAAACTGAAAGAACGCGGAGAAGAAATAAAAGCCTATGGAATGTTGAATGTAAATGACCGCATAAAGATTGCTTACGGTGACGAATACGGACTTCATTATGAAAAGAGAACGGGAGGAGGTACCGTGGCTGTTGTAAGGCTCAGACGGCTGCAGAAAGAAGTATGTGGAAAGTTTTGATTGCTGATGACGAACCGAAAATTCGTCAGGGATTAAAAAGTGTATTAGAGGAAATGCAACTACCAATTACCGTTTGTGCAGAGGCACGGAATGGAATGGAAGCACTGGAAAAAGCGGAACAGTCTCAGCCGGATTTTATTCTGATGGATATCTGTATGCCTAAGCTGAGTGGTATAGAGTTTTTGGAAGAACTGAGAAAGCTGGATCAAAACTGTCCGGTGATCGTAATCTCTGGGTTTAATGAGTTTTCCTATGCGAAACAGGCAATTAAGCTGGGAGTTTCGGAATATCTTCTGAAACCGATTGCGGAGGAAGAACTCAAGGCTGCAGTAGTAAAAGTGATTGAAGAGATAAAACAGAAGCGAAAATCTGAAAAATTCATGGAACTTGTAAAACAACAGATGGTTCAGAATCAGGATTATCTGAGAGATGTGTTTTTCAATGAATGGATGGAAAGTAAATTATCCAGATCCGAATGGGAAGAACAGGCAAGATTTCTTGACATGGATTTTCCGGATAATATGATTCTCATACTTGTGTCCGTTCAGTCCAGTTATGACAAAAAAATTGATAAAGGTACGGTAACTGAGGAAATATATAAGATTACCCATGAAAAAATTATCAGAGAACTTATGAATCCATATAATATAATAAGTGTATTTTCCAGTAAGTATGAGGATGTTGCGATCATTATGGAAAAACTGCCAGAGAATCTTCAGAAGTTCTGTACAGATATTCAGTTACAGACAGAAGAAAAAGTGGGTGGAAAGTGTTTTATTACAGTAAGAGAATGTACCTTTGAAACACTTCCTGAAACTAGCCGTGAGATGCGCCGTGAAGTGCAGAAAATGCAGGAATGCAGACCAATCGTCCAGGATGCAAGAAAATATATTTATGCCAATTACCAGGATAGAAATCTGGATCTCAGGCAAGTGTCGCATGCAATTGGCTGTAATTCTTCTTATATTAGCAGAATTATGAAACAGGAACTGGGAATATCTTTTAAAGATTTTCTGACCAGGCTTCGCATCAGTCAGGCGGTTCGGCTTATGGAAGACAGGGAATTGTCTATTAATCAGATTGCAGAAAAAGTAGGTTACAGTAATCAGCATTATTTTTCTGCTGCATTTAAAAACTGTCAGGGTATGTCACCTTCTGAATTTCGTAAAAATATGCTGCAGATTGACAGAAACGGATTATAACTATGAAGAGAATATGGAAAGCAGGGATAGTGGTACTGCTTGTGGCGGCAACGGTCTTACTTACGATCAGTACGCAGTATAGCAAAAAAGAAGAGGTATCTACAGATAGTTATCAGTATCTGATTGGTGTTAGTCTTCCGAATGTAATAGAACCGTGGCTAAACAATTTTGTTGATGTTTTTGCAGAAAAAGTATCCCAGAATAAAAAAATAAATGTAATATTTCGAGATGCAGCCGGAAATCCGGAAAAACAGAGTCAGGATATTGAGACGCTGATGGAGTATGGGATAGACATTCTGATAGTTTCCCCGGATGGAAGTGACAGCCTTGACGCTGTTCTTTCAGAAGCTTATCAGCAGATACCGGTCATACTGACTGGTGTTGGTTCAGGAACGGAGGATTATACGTGTCTTATCCAGTCGGATGAGCAGAAAATTGGAAGGCTTGCAGGAGAGTATATTCTAAATAATCTTTATAAAAAAAATAAAAAGATTGTGGTCTTTCAGGGGGTGGAAGAATCCCCGGTATCCAAGCAGAGACTGAAGGGTTTTCATGATTCTGTTCAGGGTACAATACCGGAAGAAGATATCACTTATTACTGTGGGGACTGGCTTCGGGATCGAGCAGAGCTCAGGATGAAAGATTATCTGATCTCGCATGATTCTGCGGATATAGTCTTTGCTTTTAATGATGATATGGCATACGGTGCATATCAGGCCTGTCAGCAGTACAGGATTGAGGGCAAGGTGCATCTGATTGGAGTGGATGGATTTGAAGGAGAAAGTGCCGGGCTGAGTCTGTTAGACAAAGGTGTGCTGGATGCAACGATACAGACACCGGATTTTGGCGGACTTTCTTATGAAATTGCAAGAAAACTTCTTGAGGGGAAGAAGGTTGATAAAAATATTATTATTCAGCCAGAATTGATTCTTCAGGGAGGAGCGGAAAGGAAAGAGTAATTGTAGTTATGAAAAAGAGTCTGAGGATGACAGAGGGAAGTATCTCTAAAAAGATCATTTTTTTGCTTTATAGGATTAGGGTGTCAAAAGCCCATTTTAATATTTGATTTTATGCTGCTTTCTCCAGTCATGCATACAGATTGTACAAATCCTGAAGATACTGGAAATTGCCCGAAAGGAATACGAGGACATTCCAGCTAACCCCTGAACAGTAACATGGGAAGCCCCCAGAAACCTGCATGAAATGTTTGACATCACAAGTGAAGAAGTACTGAGATACATACCGGATTACAAAATCAATCTGATTGCGCCCGCAGAGATGACAGATGAAGAAATCAATCAGTTTCAGACAGATTTTCGAGAGGTGATGCTATTTGTCAAATACTCAAAGGATAAAAAATATCTGAAAAAACTTGTTTCAGAAGACACTCATTTCAGCAGTATGAATGTGAAAACAGCACGGGTGATCAGTGCAGTTACAGGTATAGAAATTGAAGCGGAAGATTATATCTGTCTGTATACGAAAAGATAGTTTAAGTATCCGCGCGGGAGTTGGTGCTTGCGTATCCGAGAGGTAATTGTGGCGATGTAAAATTCGACAAAATAAAAGAGAAATTTTCTTGTAATTCCTAAGCCAACTCTTTATACTGAAAATATATTTTCAAAAATTGTGAGGGGAAAGGAAAGTTATAATGGAAGAGAAAAATACTTATCAGTTCCCATGGAAAAAATTGAAATAAAGCTTTCCGGAAAAGGCGAATTATGTCGACATGTGAAGAAAGTAAACGTCAACTTTATGAAGGAATCATTGAGGGCAGACCGATACCCGAGCTGGAGACGATTTTGTGGGATGCAGTTGTGGCATACCAGAATCAGCCGTTGCGAACACTCTCTGGTCTTGAATTTTCTTACACTGTAAAGCATAAGAAAAACGGGGAATACAGTGGGGAACTTCTCGTTTCCCGCAAGGAAACCAGCAAAACACTGACAAGAAGCTCTGTGATGCTGGCATTTCATAAGGTACTGGAACAGATAGAAGTCACAGAGAAAGACGGGACAGTATTATTTACACCACCGTCATATAAAGGGCCGAAGGCCATTGGACCGATTTTTGGAATTTCCTATATTTTCAGTTTGTTTCTGGCGCTTGGATTGATTAAGACCGCAGACAGAAATATCAGGAAAGATAACCAAATATAAAAATTAAAGACATGGAGGATGCACATGAAAAGAAAAAATCTGATGATGAAAAAGCTGAGTGCAGTGCTCATCTCAGCGACAATGATGCTCAACGGGGGGTGCCAATTCAGGCAGCTTCTGCAGAGCTGACAGATCCATATGCGAATGAGGCGCTTTCTGATGGAGTCGGAGACGAAGCAGAGAATCTGGAGATAGGAACAGATGAAGAAACGGTAAATGAATCCACAGACGAAGAAGAAAATATTGAAATCGAAGCAGAAGATGAGTTTGACAGTGCAGATGATGGCGAAGAAGAGGCTCTTGATATCGAAAGTGAAACAGAAGATGCGATGATGGAATCCGGCGATTCCGGAGAAAGTGCATTTTATTCTGAGCAGCGTGTTGAATATCACAACAAATTTAAAGATGAAGAAGAATATTGGCTTTCTGCTGGGCAGGGAAGCTCTTTCTCATTTGAGACTGAAAAAGTAGTATATAAAGAGGATGGTAATATTGATTACAGTGCGACTGAGAAGGTGAGATATGAGATCATCAGTGTAGTGAACAGTAATCCTGATGCTGTAAGCGTTACATATTCTGAAGGTGGCAGTAGTGTTGCTTATCAGTGCAAAGAGATCGGCGATGCTGATCTTACGGTGACGTATAAATTGCCTGATGATGAAACAGAAACAACATATACATGGTTATGCCATATGCATGTGACAGATGTCCAATATACTGTAAAGCTGGCAAAGACAAATGCGTTTCAGAACCCTATCTATAGCGGTGGGCGTGACAACACAATGGTTACAGGCACCAAGGCAGTGATTACAGCCGGTATTGATTCATACAACGAGTACGAACGGAGAAATAGTACGGTTGTTGACAAAAATACATTGTATGAGGGCTCCGATTATACCTTTGAATGGAGCATTAGTGATGATCCAAATGTTACACTTACGTCTAATGCTAATCAATGTGAGCTTCAGGTGGGTAATCAGAGTCAGGGAGGAAGGTTTAAGTTATCTCTGAAGACTACTGTTGTAAAGGCAACTGCATCAAAAGACGGAGCAGTCACCAAAGCATGCACTGGCTGTGATGTTAAGGAGACGACAGTGATTCCTTATGTAAAGACCATTGCACTCTCCAAAACATCTTATGCTTATAATGGCAAGGTTCAGAAACCGTCAGTGACCGTGAAGGATGCAAAGAACGGCAGTCTGAAGCTCAACACGGATTATACAGTAACTTATTCAGGCGGACAGAAAAATGCAGGTACTTATAAGGTGGTGGTCAAGGGTAAAGGCAATTATGATTTTACGAAGACACTGACTTATAAGATCACAGTGTCAAAAACCGGTAAGGTGACAGTGAAGAAGGGGCTGAAAAAAGGAACCTATAAGGTAAAAATCAAAGTTTCCGCAGCCGCTGTGACAAACTATAATGCAGCATCGGCGACTAAGACGATCAAAGTAGTTGTAAAATAAAATATAACGATACTATAACGATCCCGGACTCAATTATTTCAAAAGTAATTGAGCCCGGGGTTTTTTTAGGGACACGTTTAGGGCAGATATTTTTTACAGAAAATATCTTGACATTCTCTTTTTTTAGATATATACTTTGATAATCAAAATATTCTAAAACCAAAACAAATAAGAATATGAGGAAACAACAATTATGAATAAAGAACAGACCATAACCGGTGTCATCCGGGGAACGGGAGCCTGTGTACCAAAGCGTATTCTGGATAATAAAGAAATTGCAGGCTTTGTAGACACCAGCGATGAGTGGATCCGGGAAAGGACGGGCGTGAGAAGGCGGCGCATCGCAGAAAAAGAAACGACAGTTTCGATGGCATGCGAGGCGGGACGCCAGGCAGTCGAAGAAGCCGGAATTTCACCGGATGAGATCGACATGATCCTCGTTGCAACAGGTTCGCCGGATCAGATTTTTCCGTGCACTGCCTGTCGGGTGCAGGAAGCACTTGGAGCGGATGGAGCAGTCGGATTTGATCTTAATGCCGCTTGCAGCGGATTTCTTTTTGCTTACAATACTGCACAGGCATACATTGCATCTGGTATTTACCGAACCGTGCTGGTAATCGGAAGTGAGAGCATTTCGAGGCTGGTTGACTGGACAGATCGCGGTACCTGCATTTTGTTTGGAGACGGAGCCGGAGCGGTTCTGCTTCAGGCAGCAGAGGGAAAAACTTACCGTCCGGCGGCACACTCGGATGGAAGTGGCGGTGCAGCACTTACCGGTCCGGGCGTCAGAAACAGGATCCGCAGTATTGATAAAGACGGCGAAAAAACAAAAACAGAATACATTACCATGAATGGCAAGGATGTCTTTCAGTTTGCAGTTCGCAAAGTTCCGCAGGTGATACAGGAAGTTTTAAAAGAAAATGAACTTTCTGTGGAGGATATTGACTGGTTTGTTCTTCATCAGGCGAATGCAAGGATCGTGGATGCAGTTGCAAGACGGCTGCGTATAGGAATGGAGAAATTCCCGATGAATCTTCAGGATTATGGAAATACCTCATCTGCCAGCATTCCGATTCTTTTGCATGAACTGAACCGAAATGGTGTCCTGAAAAAGGGACAGAAACTTGTTCTGGCAGGTTTTGGAGCAGGCCTTTCGTGGGGCGCCAGTATTCTGGAGTGGGATATCAAGGGCTGAAAATTCCAAATATAAAAGCAGATATCCCCAATATAAGAGCAGATATTTTAAAACATAAAAAATAAATTGTAAAAAAGGAGAAAACAAAAATGTTAGAAAGAATTATTGAACTTACAGCAGAAACTTTAGGAGCAAACGCAGCAGAGATTACAGCAGAGACTTCTTTTATGGATGATCTTCATGCAGACTCTCTTGATCTCTTTGAACTGGCAATGGCACTTGAGGAAGAATTTTCCGTAGAGATTCCGAGCGAAGATCTCGAAAAGATCACCACTGTAGCAGATGCAATGAATTACCTGACAGAGCATCAGGCATAAGAGTTACAGGTTAAGAGGATTTTATTATGAAGACAGAAATCACAGAATTATTGGGAATTGAATATCCGGTGATTCAGGGCGGTATGGCATGGGTGGCAGAATGTCATTTGGCAGCAGCCGTATCCAATGCAGGCGGTCTTGGACTGATCGCAGCAGGCGGAGCACCGGCAGAATGGGTAAGAGAGCAGATCCGGGAAACAAAAAAACTGACCGATAAACCGTTTGGTGTCAATATTATGCTGATGAATCCGGAATCAGAAAAAGTTGCGAAGGTAATTGTGGAAGAAGGCGTCAAAGTCGTGACCACAGGAGCCGGAAGCCCGGAAAAATACATGGCAGACTGGAAAGCAGCCGGAGTTAAAGTGATTCCGGTCGTAGCATCTGTAGCACTTGCAAAACGTATGGAACGCTGTGGCGCAGATGCAGTCGTTGCGGAAGGATGCGAAGCAGGCGGACATATCGGAGAACTTACTACGATGGTGCTGGTTCCGCAGGTCGCAGATGCAGTGAACATTCCGGTGATTGCAGCCGGCGGCATTGCAGACGGCAGAGGAATGGCTGCGGCTTTTATGCTTGGCGCAAAAGGAATCCAGATGGGAACTGTTTTTGCTGCATCCAAAGAATCTGTGATTCATGAAAACTATAAAAACAGCATTCTCAAAGCAAAAGATATCGACAGCCGTGTTACAGGAAGAAGTACCGGTCATCCGATCCGTGTTCTGCGTAATGATATGGCGCGTAAATATCTGGAACTGGAAAAATCCGGAGCACCGTTTGAAGAACTGGAACAGCTTACCCTGGGAAGCTTAAGAAAAGCAGTTCAGGAAGGTGATACAAAGAACGGAAGTCTGATGGCAGGTCAGATTGCAGGAATGATCAAAGAGGAACGCACCTGTGCAGACATTATCAGCTCGACAGTTTCAGAAGCCGGCAAACTGATGAATGGAGTAAGTGCAAATGAGTAAGATTGCTTTTATTTATCCGGGACAGGGGGCACAGGCTATTGGAATGGGCGCAGATTTTTATGAAAAAAGCCCTTTATCAAAAGCTGTATTCGATCAGGCATCCGAAGTGGTTTCGCTGGATCTGAAGAAACTCTGTTTCGAAGAAAATGATCTTCTGAACAAAACAGAATATACACAGGTGGCAATGGTAACTGCCTGTCTTGCGATGACAAGAGCCGTAGAAGCCATGGGACTTCATGCTGATATGACGGCCGGTTTAAGTCTTGGTGAGTACTGCGCAATTGCGGTGGCAGGCGGGATGTGTGATCTGGATGCAATCCGCACGGTGCGTGCAAGAGGGATTTTTATGGAACATGCAGCGCCGGAAGGAACAGGAGCAATGTCTGCAGTACTCGGACTTGATGCAGGTGTGATCGAGGATGTTTTAAGAGACAGAGAGGGTGTATCCATTGCGAATTATAACTGTCCGGGACAGATCGTGATCACCGGAGAGGCGAAGGCAGTTGCCGAAGCAGGAAATGCGCTTAAAGAAGCAGGTGCAAGAAGAGTACTTCCGCTTAAAGTCAGTGGGCCTTTTCATTCACCGATGATGCAGCCGGCAGGAGAAGAACTGGCGAAGGTTTTTGCCGGAGTCAGCATGAACCCATTGAAGCTGCCGTATGTGGCAAATATCAATGCGGAAGTTGTCACGGACTGCGGAAAAATTGAAGGACTTCTGGTAGCGCAGGTCAGCGGTTCTGTTCGCTGGCAGCAGAGTGTGGAGACCATGATCCGCGAAGGAGCAGATACTTTTGTGGAGATCGGACCGGGCAAAACACTGACAGGATTCCTTAGAAAAATCGATAAAAATGTAAAAGCTTATCACATCGGAAGCTGGGAAGAAGCTGTTTCGGTGTGCGAGGAACTGAAACAGAAATAGACAGATATAGCAGATGCCGAGAGGAGAGAAATAAGTGGCAGAGCAGAATAAAAAGAAAGTAGCTGTTGTGACCGGCGCATCCAGAGGAATCGGAAGAGCCATTGCCCTGGAACTTGCATCAAGAGGCGCAGCAGTTGTGATCAATTATAATGGTTCGGAAGAACGTGCAAAAGAAGTACAGAAAGAAATTGAGGAAAAAGGCGGCGAGGCAGAGATCAGACAGTGGAATGTGGCTGATTTTGTTGCCTGTGAAAGAGCAGTAAAAGATATCGTAAAAACACATGGAAGTATTGACATTCTGGTAAACAATGCCGGAATCACAAAAGACGGACTTCTGATGGGAATGTCAGAAGCAGATTTTGACAGTGTGATCGATGTCAACCTCAAGGGAACTTTCAATATGATGCGTTTTGTTTCCAGACAGATGCTCCGCCAGCGCTGCGGTCGAATTATCAGTATGGCATCTGTAGTCGGAATTGCCGGAAATGCAGGACAGGCAAATTATGCGGCATCCAAAGCAGGAATCATCGGCATGACAAAAAGCGCGGCAAGAGAGCTTGCATCCCGTGGGGTTACAGTTAATGCAGTGGCACCGGGATTCATTGAGACAGAGATGACAGCAGTATTATCTGAAGAAGTAAAAAAAGCATCTGCCGCACAGATTCCGCTCGGCCATTTCGGCAAACCGGAAGACATTGCAAAAACAGTGGCTTTTCTGGCGTCAGATGATGCAGCATACATTACAGGACAGGTAATTCAGGTTGACGGAGGTATGGTCATATGAGTAAGAGACGAGTAGTTGTCACCGGACTTGGCGCGGTCACTCCTATCGGGAATAATGTAAAAGATTTCTGGGCAGGTATCCGTGCCGGAAAGGTCGGTATCGGACCGATCACAAAGTTTGACACCACAGATTACAAAGTAAAAATTGCCGCAGAAGTAAAGGATTTTAATGCAAAAGACCATATGGATCCGAGATCGGCAAGACGTATGGATCCGTTCTGCCAGTATGCAGTAACAGCGGCAAAGGAAGCACTTGAAGATTCCGGTATTGATATGGAAAAAGAAGATCCTTTCCGTGTCGGTGTGATCGTCGGATCAGGAATCGGAAGCCTTCCGCAGGTTGAAAATAACTATGAAAAAATCATCACGAAGGGACCGGGAAAAGTTAATCCGCTGATGGTGCCGATGATGATCTCCAATATGGCAGCAGGAAATATCTCCATTCAATTTGGGCTTCGCGGCAAATGTACTGATGTTGTAACAGCCTGCGCTTCGGGAACACACAGTATCGGCGATGCGTTCCGTGCGATTCAGTACGGGGATGCAGAGGTTATGCTGGCAGGAGGAACCGAAAGCTGTATCTGCCCAACCGGTGTAGCCGGGTTTACCGCACTTACCGCACTGACTAAAACAGAAGATACCACAAGAGCGTCCATTCCGTTTGATAAAGACAGAAGCGGCTTTGTACTTGGGGAAGGCGCCGGAATCGTGGTTCTTGAAGAACTGGAACATGCAAAAGCAAGAGGTGCCAGAATTTATGCAGAACTGGTTGGTTATGGTGCAACAGCAGATGCATTCCATATCACATCCCCGGCAGAGGATGGAGCAGGAGCGGCCAGAGCAATGGAACTTGCCATGGAAGAAGCGGGTGTACAGCCATCCGAGGTTGAATATATCAATGCACATGGAACAAGTACCCATCACAATGACCTGTTTGAGACAAGAGCTATCCATAAGGCATTTGGTGATGCGGCAAAAAATCTGGTTGTAAATTCTACAAAATCCATGATCGGACATCTTCTCGGAGCAGCCGGTGGCGTGGAGTTTGTGACATGTGTTAAATCTCTGGAAGATGGTTTTATCCATCAGACAGTCGGAACAACGGAGCCGGATGAAGAGTGTGATCTGAATTATGCGATCGGCGCACCGATTGACAAAGAAATTCGCTATGCAATGAGCAATTCACTCGGATTCGGTGGACACAATGCAACACTTCTTGTAAAGAAATATGAGGGTTGATAAATAATGGAATTTGAAAATCTTCTTACATTAATAAAAACTGTGTCAGATTCTGAGCTGACGGAGTTTTCCTATGAAGAAAACGGAAGCAGCATTCATCTGAAAAAGAAAAAAGAAACTGTGGTGGTAGCAGGAAATGTATCTGATGCACCTGTTATGGGACTTGAAGACACTTGGGTAGCAGGAAATACAGTACGAAAAGAGCCAGATATTGTACAGCAAAAATCAGATGAGCCAGAAGGTCAGATTGTCAAATCTCCACTGGTCGGAACTTTTTATGCAGCACCATCGGAGGACGCAGAACCGTTTGTTTCTGTCGGAGATCAGGTGAAAAAAGGCCAGACACTTGCAATCGTAGAAGCGATGAAGCTGATGAATGAAATTGAAAGTGATTTTGACGGAAAAGTTGCAGAAATATATGTAGAGAACGGACAGGCAGTGGAGTATGGACAGCCACTGTTCCGTATTGTGTAAAGTTACGGGGAAAAGAGTGGACAATTCGGACGTACTAAGAAAGCAATGTGTATAAGTTGTTCATTGCGAACGGGAGTATAGATTATGAATAGATTAGGTGTAAAAGAAATAGAACAGATTCTTCCTCACAGACATCCATTTCTTCTTGTGGATTATATCGAGGATTATGAGCCGGGCAAGTTTGCCATCGGTTATAAATGTGTGACTTTTCGTGAGGACTTTTTTAAGGGACATTTTCCGCAGGAACCGGTCATGCCGGGAGTCCTGATGGTGGAAGCACTTGCACAGACAGGTGCTGTGGCAATCTTGAGTCTCGAAGAAAACAAAGGCAAGATTGCATATTTTGGCGGGATCAAAAACTGCAGATTTCGCGGAAAAGTTGTTCCGGGAGACAAGCTCCGTCTGGAAACAACGATCATCAAATGCAAAGGACCGGTTGGCGTCGGCCATGCGGTTGCAAGCGTTGATGGCAAAGTAGTTGTTGATGCAGAACTGACTTTTATGATTGGATAGGTGACACACAATGATTAAAAAAGTGCTGATTGCAAATCGGGGAGAGATTGCTGTGCGGATCATCCGTGCATGCAGAGAAATGGGAATAGAGACTGTAGCTGTTTATTCAGAGGCGGACAGAGATGCCCTTCATACACAGCTTGCAGATGAAGCAGTCTGCATCGGACCGGCACCGTCCTCCCAGAGTTACCTCAGCATGGAAAACATCATCAGTGCAACAATTGTTACAGGCGCCGATGCGATTCACCCGGGATTTGGATTTCTCTCGGAAAACAGCCGTTTTGCAGAACTTTGTGAGCAGTGCAACATCACATTTATCGGTCCTCCGGCAAATGTGATCGCAAGTCTCGGAAACAAACAGGCGGCAAAAAATACCATGGCAAATGCCGGCGTTCCGATCATTCCGGGTGGCAAAAATCCAATCTACACAGTAGAAGAAGGGCAAAAAGAAGCCGAGACGATCGGTTATCCGGTTATCATCAAGGCGGCGCTCGGAGGCGGCGGAAAAGGCATGCGTGTAGCTGATACACCGGAGGACTTTGAGGAAAGCTTCCGCACAGCGCAGAAAGAAACGCAGATGGCTTTTGGAGATTCTACCATGTATGTAGAACATTTTGTGCGGCATCCGAGACACATTGAGTTTCAGATCATGGCAGACAAGTTTGGAAATGTGATCCATCTGGGCGAGCGCGACTGCTCCATTCAGAGAAATCATCAGAAAATGATCGAAGAGTCTCCGTGCGAAGTGATTACAGAAGAACTTCGTGAAAGAATGGGAGAGGCGGCTGTAAAGGCAGCGAAAGCAGCCGGATATGAAAATGCCGGAACGATCGAGTTTCTTCTTGATAAAGATGGCAGGTTTTATTTTATGGAGATGAATACCCGTATTCAGGTCGAGCATCCGGTAACGGAATGGGTGACAGGTGTGGATCTTGTCAAAGAACAGATACGTATTGCATCCGGACTTCCGCTTTCGTACAGACAGGAGGATATCCACTTGAATGGTCATGCAATCGAGTGCCGGATCAATGCAGAAAATCCGTCAAAGGGTTTCCGGCCTTCACCGGGGACAATTACCGATATGTATTTTCCGGGAGGAAAAGGAATCCGCATTGATTCCGCTGTTTATAGTGGTTATACAATTCCGCCGTACTATGATTCGATGATAGCCAAAGTGATCGTCTGGGCAAAAAACCGCACGGAAGCGATCCGTAAGATGCAGAGTGCACTCGGGGAAGTGATCATCGAGGGAATCGACACAAATGTAGATTATCAGTATGAAATTCTGGAGAACCCGGATTTTCTGTCCGGAAATACGGACGTTGAATTTATTGAGCGGATGGAGGCGAACTGACGATCATGAAATTGGATAACATGTTCAAAAAAACAAGAATTGTTTCCAGAATACAGAGCCACAATGCAGCACGCGCTTCCAGACCGGAAGTGCCGGAAGGACTTCTTCGTAAGTGCAACAAATGCGGTGCGGCGATCATTGCGGAAGATGTAAGACAGAATAATAATATCTGTCCGAAATGTGGCGGGTATTTTCGCATACATGCATACCGAAGAATTGAGCTGATGCTTGATAAAGGAAGCTTTGAGGAGTGGGATCATGATCTGACAGGAGGGAATCCTGTAAATTACAAAGGATATCCTGAAAAGGTGAAAGCACTTCAGGAAAAGACAGGGTTAAAAGAAGCTGTTGTTACAGGAAAAGGAAAAATAGGCGGAAGAGAAACGGTGATCGCAGTCTGTGACGGACGATTTCTGATGGCGAGTATGGGCTGGGCAGTCGGAGAAAAAATCACGAGAGCAGTAGAACGTGCAACTGAGGAGAAACTTCCGGTTATTATTTTTGCCTGTTCAGGAGGAGCCAGAATGCAGGAGGGAATCACCTCTCTGATGCAGATGGCAAAAACATCTGCAGCACTGGAGCGTCACAGTAAGGCGGGTCTGCTTTATGTAAGTGTCCTGACTGAACCGACAACCGGTGGTGTAACGGCAAGCTTTGCGATGCTGGGAGACATTATTCTTGCAGAGCCGGGGGCGCTGATTGGTTTTGCGGGACCTCGTGTGATCGAGCAGACGATCCGCCAGAAACTGCCAAAGGGTTTCCAGAGAGCAGAATTTCTTGTAGAGCACGGATTTGTTGATGATATTGTAAGACGTGAGAATATGAAAGAGACGCTTGGGAAGATTCTGGAGATGCATGAGGTTTCCGGTTCTTCAGACGATTTAATAGATGAAATGCACTCAGCGAAATCTTCATCGGAGTCAAATTTTGAGTCTGCCGACATCAACCCTTACCTTACAGCATGGGATCGTGTGCAGCTTTCACGTAAGATTGACCGACCGTCCGGCAGTGATTATATAGAAACTCTTTTTACAGATTTTATGGAATTCCATGGTGACCGCAATTACGGTGATGATAAGGCAATCATCGGTGGAATCGCGAAATTTCACGGCAGACCGGTCACAGTCATTGTACAGGAAAAAGGAACAAACACGAAAGAAAACATTGCACATAACTTCGGTATGCCGATGCCGGAAGGCTACCGCAAAGCGCTGCGTCTGATGAAACAGGCGGAGAAATTTCACCGTCCGGTTATCTGTTTTGTTGATACGCCGGGGGCATTTTGCGGAATCGAAGCGGAAGAACGCGGACAGGGTGAGGCGATTGCCCGTAATTTATGGGAACTTGCCGGATTGAAAACACCGGTTCTTTCGGTTGTGACCGGAGAAGGCGGAAGTGGCGGTGCGCTTGCACTTGCAGCAGGAGATCAGGTATGGATGCTGGAAAATTCTGTGTATGCCATTCTTTCTCCGGAAGGTTTTGCGAGTATTCTCTGGAAAGACAGTACGAAGGCAAAAGAGGCGGCAGAGGTTATGAAGCTGACGGCTGCTGATCTTTATGAGAAGGGAATCATTGAGCAGGTGATCCCGGAACCGGAGAATCTGACACCGGAAAGTATGTGGCAGGTAACAGAACTGTTAGATGACCGGATTGATGATTTTCTGAAAAAATATGACAGCTTATCAGAAGAGGAACTTCTGGAGCACAGGTACACGCGCTTCCGCAGGTTCTGAGTTTAAATAATAATATAGTATATATGACAGACAGCGTTTGAAAAAGAAAAATACAGGACAAAACCGGGAAAGTGTGGAAAAAGCGAACACTTTTCCGGTTTTGTCTATATAAAACGGCAGAATCAGGTATTATAATATGTGAAAATAAAAAGAAACTCAGACAGGGGGAACTACGAATGAAGGAAGTAAAATCTCCGAAGAAACCGTTGTTTTATTACTACGGCATCGTACTTCTTATCATCATTGTTTTTAATGTGCTTGTGGCACCGATGCTTACAAAAACAATGGTAAAGGAAGTAGACTATGGAACGTTTATGTCAAAGATCGAGGACAAAAAGATTGATGACGTACAGATTGAGGATAACCAGATCCTTTTTACCGATAGGGATGATGCGAATACGGTTTACAAAACCGGTGTGATGGAAGATCCGACACTGACAGAGCGTCTTTACAAAGCCGGAGCAAAATTTTCAAAAGAAATTGACCAGCAGATGTCTCCGGTTGCAAGCTTTCTGCTGACAGGTGTCCTTCCGCTTGTGATCTTTATTGCGTTAGGCCAGTATATGAGCCGCAAAATTATGAGTCAGATGGGCGGCAAAAATTCCATGGCATTCGGAATGGGAAAAAGCAACGCAAAGGTTTATGTACAGTCAACAGAAGGAATTCGCTTCAGTGATGTGGCAGGTGAGGAAGAAGCAAAGGAAAACCTGCAGGAGATCGTGGATTATCTGCATAATCCGGAGAAATATACAAAGGTCGGTGCCTCTATGCCGAAGGGTGTTTTGCTTGTAGGTCCTCCCGGAACAGGTAAGACCATGCTGGCAAAGGCGGTAGCCGGAGAATCCAACGTGCCGTTTTTCTCCATGTCCGGTTCTGAATTTGTGGAAATGTTTGTCGGCATGGGTGCATCGAAGGTTCGTGACCTCTTTAAACAGGCCAAAGAAAAAGCTCCGTGTATCGTGTTTATTGATGAGATTGATGCCATCGGTAAGAAACGTGACGGTCAGATGGCAGGCGGAAACGATGAGCGCGAACAGACTCTGAACCAGCTCCTTACTGAGATGGATGGTTTCGAGGGCAACAACGGAGTTATCATTCTGGCGGCAACCAACCGTCCGGAATCTCTTGACCCGGCACTGACCCGTCCGGGACGTTTCGACCGCCGTGTACCTGTAGAACTTCCGGATCTTGAGGGCCGTGAAGCAATTCTTAAGGTACATGCAAAGAAAGTACAGCTTTCTGATGATGTAGATTTCCATACGATTGCAAGAATGGCATCCGGTGCGTCCGGTGCGGAACTTGCAAATATCGTGAATGAGGCCGCACTTCGTGCGGTACGCGACAACCGTGAAGTGGTGACGGAAGCAGATCTCGAGGAGAGCATAGAAGTCGTTATTGCAGGTTATCAGAAGAAAAATGCAATACTTTCTGTACAGGAGAAAAAAGTCGTTTCATACCATGAGATCGGACATGCTCTTGTGGCAGCCATGCAGACACATTCCGCACCGGTTCAGAAGATCACGATCATCCCGAGAACTTCCGGTGCACTTGGCTACACCATGCAGGTAGAGCAGGGAGATAAATATCTTCTCACGAAGAAAGAACTGGAAAATAAGATTGCGACTTTCACCGGTGGACGTGCCGCAGAAGAAGTTGTTTTTGGTGAAGTGACAACAGGTGCTTCCAACGATATCGAACAGGCAACCAAGATTGCACGTTCCATGATCACCCGTTATGGCATGAGTGATGATTTTGATATGGTGGCAATGGAAACAGTGACAAACCAGTATCTCGGAGGCGATGCATCTCTTGCATGCTCGGCGGATACACAGAAAGAAATTGACCGTCAGGTTGTGGAACTCGTTAAGAGAGAACATGAAAAAGCAAAGAAAATCCTTCTGGATAACCGTCAGAAACTGGATGATCTTGCAAACTATCTTTATGAAAAAGAAACAATCACCGGTGATGAATTTATGGCAATCCTGAACGGAAATGACGTACAGGCAGAAGCAAAAGCTGAAACAGCAATTGAGGCAAAGGAGGCGGATGACAATGAAAAGACAGTCTGATATCGGATGGTTTGAACTGGTCATGGGACTGATTCTGATCATTCTTGGCATTGTGATCATGCGTCAGCCGGTAGGTGTGCTCACATGGATCGTAATCCTTTGTGGATTGATCGCCGTTATAAGTGGAATCGGAGACATTGTCCTGTATGTGAAGATGGAACGCTTTACAGGTTTCGGACCGGTCATTTCTCTGGTGACCGGAATCCTTGGAATTATGGCGGGATTCATGCTGATCGCACATCCGGGAGCAGGCACCTGGGCACTTGCAATGATTCTGCCGATCTGGATTATTGCACACTGTATTTCCAGACTTTCGCATCTCCAGTATATGAAGATGCATTTCGGAATGACCTATTATACAATCTCGCTGATTTTGAACATTCTGGGACTGATCGTCGGAATCCTTCTGATTTTTCGCCCGATGATCACACTGCTTTCCATGGGCTTTCTTGTAGGTGCTTTCCTGATCATAGAGGGAGCAGAATGCATTGTAGTAGCCTTTACCGGAGGACGTTACTACAGATAAAAACAGAAATCATAACAAAAATTAAATACACAGAATCTTCGCAACTACTTTAAAGTAGAATTAAAGTTCCGCCTTTATAGTGTGCTTATCGAAACGAACAAAATGTATTGATAACAAAGGAAATACCGTAACGGTAAAAGGAGCATCTTCTACTACACAGTGGTCTGATTATGAAGTGGAAAAACCGGAGGAGCTTGCATAATAAAAAAGAAGCTGGCGCACAAAGGTAAGATTACCGCAGAAAACAAAACAAGAAACGGACTGACGATCACAGTTCTTTTATAATAGAATCTGACTATGTAATACAACCGCCAGATGAAGGAAAAAAAGTATCTTTCATTTGGCGGTATTTTTGTTCTGTATGATTGAGATATAATGCAAAATATTGTAAAATAGATAGAATAAGCGAATGTATACAGTGATAAAAAATCTTATATTTTATACGATCAAGGAGAACGATTTTGACAAAAGAAAGTTATGCAGGTAATCGAAAAAAGCGGTTTCTGTTTTATGGCCTGATGGTATTATGCGCACTTATTGTCGGCATACTGCAATTTTTCGGACCGGGTAAATACAGCGATAGGATTTCCAAAAGTCAGATTATTTATCAGGGCGATTTTGTATGGCAAAAGCCTGACGGCAGCAGCGAGGCAATTCAGGTTCCGGGAAAATATAAAGTGCCTGCCAGAGAAACCATGACGATCGTAACGCAACTTCCGGATGATTATGCAGAGAGTACGCTGGCGATCCGTTCATCTCTCCAGTCGATTGTTTTTTATGTGGGAGGAGAACTGCGTGCGGGGTATGATACTTCGCATACACGGCTTGTCGGTAAAAACTCAGCAAGCAGTTATGTATTCTGTCCGACATCTGCGGCAGATGCAGGCAAGGAAGTTCGTATTGAACTGAGGACCAATACAGACCAATATTCTGGCGTGGTGAATGAAGTCTACTGCGGTGATAAAACACAAATATGGGAATATCTGTTCCGTACATACGGACTGGAAACAATCATAGGTTTTTTCCTGTTTTTTGCAGGTATTATTACGATTGCATTCAGCATTGCGCTTGGAATTGCATATCAGACAAAATTTGATATGGAATATCTGGGCTGGTGTGTGATCATGGCGGCTGTCTGGATGCTTGGTGAGTCAAAACTGCGTCAGCTCCTGCTTCCGAATGCGTCGGCATTGGCGACGATGTGCTTTGTAATGATTTTGTTGTGTCCTGTGCCGATTTCTTATTATATAGATACATTGCAGCATGGAAGACACAGAAAAACATTTAATATAGTAGAAAATATTGCATTTTTTGCTCTTCTGGTCTGCTCAGTTCTGCATATATCAGGCATTGCAGACTATATTGAAACACTGCCGATAGCACATGGAATTCTTGCGCTTACAGTTGTGATCGTGTTTGTGACGATATTTGAGGACCACAAAAAAGGCTGTTTCAAGGGAAGTGGGTATACACTGGTCGGGCTTGTATTTGCCATGCTCTGTGTATTGATTGAGTCACTTTCAACTTATTTTGTAGTTTCGATATCCGGAATATTTATCGGCATCGGAATGACTATACTGCTGATTCTGAATCTGATAAAAACAATTCATGATATTCAGGCAATGGAGCGTGGACGGCAGAAGATAGAAATGGATGAGCGCAGGAATCAGATGGAGGCAATTTCGCTTCAGATGATGCAGACGCTGTCCACGACGATCGAGGCAAAAGACGAATACACCAGAGGACATTCTCATCGTGTGGCAGAATATGCGGTGCTGATTGCCGAAGAACTGGGATGGGACAAAAAAGAAATCAGAAATCTCAGAAATGCAGCACATTTATATGATATCGGAAGAATTGGTATTCCGGATTCAATTTTGAATAAACCGACACGCCTTACAGAAGAGGAATATGCGGTCATTAAAGAACATACGATCATCGGTGCGGAAATACTGAAAAATATCACTCTGATCGATCATGTGAAGGAAGTGGCAAGAAGCCATCATGAAAGATATGACGGAAAGGGATATCCGGATGGCCTTAAAGGAGAAGAAATCCCGCTGTATGCCAGAATCATTGCGATAGCAGACAGCTACGATGCAATGAAATCAAGGAAAATTTACAGGAATCCGCTGGCAGATGAAATGATTTATAATGAAATATTACAGAGCCGCGGAAAGCAGTTTGATCCGGATATTGCGGATGTATTTTTGAAACTGCTGGATGAAAATCGTGTGGCAATCGATGAAGACGGTGATTCGGACACAGAATTTGAGTTTGAGAGATTTATAACCAGTGTTATGAGTACGATGAAAAGACAGGAAGAAAGCGAGGGATTCGATTTCCTGACCGGACTGCCGATGAGAAACCGCGGCGAAAAACTTGCGGCGCAGTTTATGCAGCAGGACAATGGATATCTGGTATTTCTGGATATGGATAATCTCAAAAAGACCAATGATATTTACGGACACAAGGCAGGTGACCGGGCGCTGAAACTTTTCGGTTCACTGCTTATGGAGCATGCGCAGCATTCAGTAGTCTGCCGATTGGGTGGTGACGAGTTCCTGATGTTTGTGTCGGAGGTTTCGAAGGAAGAAATCATCGATATTGTGACAAGGATCCAGAAGAAATTCGAGCAGTGCAAAGAGGAAGATATGGAGATCCGTTTTGCAGATATTTCAGCCGGAATCTGTGAAGTAAACAAAGGTGATCCGTTTGAGGAATGTTACTCAAAAGCAGATAAGGCGCTGTATTATGTGAAGCAGAATGGAAAGGGAAGTTATTTCTTCTATCAGCAGATGGAAAATGAAGAGTCTGGCAGTGCCGGAACCGGAAAAGACCTGAAAATGATTGCGAAAGCATTGCATGACAGTGGAAAATATTCCGGTGTATTCAATCTCGATTATCGTGGTTTTGCCCGGGTATTCGAATATATGAATTATCTGAGTGCACGGTATAAATACGAATACCATCTTGTAATGGTAACAATGGAAACTCAGCCGGATTCTGCACCGCATATTGAAAGCATCGAAGAGGCATTGGAATGTATGGAACATGTAATCTGCAAAAAGATCCGGAGTGTGGATGTATGCACCCGTTACAGTTCCATGCAGTATCTGATCATTCTTTTTGAAACAGAAGAAAGTAAAATTAAAGATATTATGGAGCGCATTTTTACACAGTATCGTAAAGAGTACAAAGGAACATCGCTGCTTCCGAAATATGAATATATTTCAATGATGAAAGAAGAGAAAAAAGAAACTCAGGTGTAGTATATAACAGAAAGATATCAAGAGGGCTGTTCACATAATCACTGTGGCAGCCCTCTTGAAGGTTAGAGAATATTTTTAGTAAATGATTCGGTCATTAGAGAATGTCGTCTCTGCGAATATATCCCGGATGTCCTTCCTCTGCAATGATCTCATTGCCGTGAATGACTTTGGCCCATTTGTCCATTACCTGATTTTCAATATGAGCATTCTCGCCAACAACAGTATGAGATAATACAACACTGTTTTTAACGACAGCACCAGGTTTGATCTGGCAGCCACGGCCGATAACAGAGTTCTCTACCGTTCCCTCAATCACGCAGCCGTTGGAAATAACAGAATTTTTGACATCTGCACCCTCCAGATACTGTGTCGGGCAGGAGTCGTTGGTTTTGGTATAAATCGGCCAGTCCGGATTGAAGAGTCCTTCGGCAGTCTTGATATCAATCAGAGAGATATTTGCATTATAGTAACTGTTAAAGTCAGTAACAGATGCAAAATAGCCTCTGTGTGCAACACCACGAACATCCAGCTCACCAAGAGAAGCGGCTACGATCTGTGGAAGGGTGTACATGGATGAAATTTTCTTGCCCTTTTTGATCAGTTCGATGAAGAGTTCTTTCTTCATGATGTAAGTATCCATAAAGATGTTACGTTTCTGGGCGCTTCCACGGTTCTTTTCGATGGATTCGACACCCTTCTGTTTGTTTAGATTCAGAATATCGCAGTTAAGGAAAGCTTCTCTTGCGTTATCAACGGAATGATACAGAAGAGTGATATCAGCATCGGAATCAATATGTGCCTGAAGAAGTTCACTGTAGTTTGCTGCATATACCATATAGGATGGAGCAATGATTACATATGGTTCACGCATACGTTCGATGAATTCAATGTTTTCTGCGAAAGCGGAAATATCGGTATTATATACATCATTCTCAGAACTGTTCTGAGAGAACATCAGCTGGAGCTTGCCGCGCTTGGAGTTGATGTTGTAATGGCGTCCGGTACCCAGATGCTCTACCAGTGAACGTGGTTTGCGCTTTACGTATACCTGAATACGGTCAATACCGCTGTTGCTCATATTTGAAATAGGAAAGTCAATGACACGATATCTTCCAAGGAAAGAAAAAGCACCGATCGGACGATACTGCTGAAGTCCTTCTACTTTGATATGGGTTCCGGAAGATGTGACAATTCCAAATGCTCTTGCCATATTATTCTACCCCCTTTACACGTTTGGACACGAGTTCGATGTTTTCGCTGTCTGCACTGCCGACAACAGCTTCCGGACCGATCTTAATGTTATCGGCAACAAGAGCTCGCTGCACAACGGCACCTGCAGCCACTTCTACACCCGGCATAAGTACACTGTCAATGATCTTTGCACCTTCGCCGACCTTACATCCGGTGAACAGTACAGAGTGCTTTACTTCACCTTCTACGACGCAGCCCTGAGTGATGAATGCTTTGTCGATTTTTGCGTTTGGTCCTATGTACTGCGGAAGAGTAGGCGTGTCTTCTGTGTAGATTCTCCATGAGGCATCATTCAGATTCAGTTCGTTTCTTGAATCAAGCAGATCCATGTTTGCTTCCCAGAGAGAATCGATGGTTCCGACATCTTTCCAGTAGCCTTTGAATTTGTAGGCAGCAAGTGTCTTGTTGTCATTCAGAAGCTGTGGAATGATATCCTTACCGAAATCGTGGTGAGAATCAGGATCTTTCATATCTGCAAGGAGCATCTTACGGAGAAGCTTCCAGTTAAAGATATAAATACCCATAGAAGCAAGGTTGCTCTTTGGATGTTCAGGTTTTTCTTCGAATTCAACGATGCGTCCAGCCCCGTCCGTATTCATGATACCGAAGCGGCTGGCTTCCTTCATCGGTACTTCAATGACTGCAATGGTAGCATCTGCATTCATTTCTTTGTGGTAATCCAGCATTTTATCATAATCCATTTTATAAATATGGTCACCGGAGAGAACTAACAGATATTCCGGTGAATATTTGTCGATAAAATCGATATTCTGGGAGATCGCATCAGCAGTACCTCTGTACACATCCAGATCGGCATCTGCTTTTTCACGTGGTGGAAGAACGAAAACTCCGCTTTCTCTTGCGTCAAGTCCCCAACGTCCGCCAGCTGCTACGTAACTGTTCAAAAGAACGGATTCGTACTGAGTAAGTACACCGACAATGTCCACACCGCTGTTAGCGCAGTTACTCAATGGGAAATCAACGATGCGGTATTTTCCGCCATATGAAACGGCAGGTTTGGCAACTCTGTTGGTCAGTTCATGAAGACGGCTGCCACGTCCGCCGGCCAGAATCATCGCTAACATGTTGTTTTGTTTCATAGTGAACCCTCACTTTCCTTTTATATTGCTTATAAAGCTATTATACATTTTTAACAAAAGCATTTCTACCTTTTTGAGCAAAAAAGTGTGATTTGTTGATAAAAAAAAATAACGATTGTTAAGTCTGTATTAAATAAAAGAAAAAAGTACGAGAAAAACAGGAAAAAGTGACAAAAATGGGAAAAGCTTCGAGAAAAAATAAGAATATGCCGGAAAACAGATGCGTCTGGCCGGACGGGAGAGATATTTTGGGGTATAAAAAGAGCCCTGCACCATGTTGATGCGGGGCCTCTGCATACAATAAATGAATCTGAAAAATCAGTTCTTTTCCATGAAGTCAACGTACTCTTCCAAAACAGGTTTCGGTTCACCGATTCTCCGAATCTGACCGTCATGCATCCACATAACAGTGTCGCAGAGCTCTTCGAGTGTATCCAGACTGTGTGACACGATAATAACAGTACGGTCTTTGTTGGAAATCAGACTTTTCATTTTTTCGTAACTTTTTTTCTTGAATTTCTGGTCACCGACACTTAAGACTTCGTCGATCAGCATAATATCTGTCTCAAGAATGGCAGTGATGGAGAATGCCAGTTTGGAATACATACCACTGGAATAAGTACGGACCGGCATATCGATGAAATCACCGAGTTCTGCAAACTCAACGATTTCAGCTTCTTTTTCTTTTACCTGTTCTTCGGAGAAGCCAAGCAGCATACCGGAAAGAGTGATATTTTCACGTCCGGTCATCTCGCGCTGGAAACCGACGCCGATAGACAAAAGAGAAATACTGTGTCCATGAAGGTCAATCGTACCGCTGTCAGGTGAAAAGATCCCGGCAAGAGCGTTCAGGGTAGTGGATTTACCGCAACCGTTCTTTCCGATGATTCCGAGAATCTCGCCCTCGCGAACATAAAAGGAAATTCCTTTTACTGCAACAAATCGATCCGCTTTCTGACGGTTGAAATGCAGCAGATTTTTTTTGATAGAAGTTTTCTTAAGATTCTGATAGCTGATAACCAGATCAGTAACTTCAATTGCATGTTTTTCTTCCATATTAAATCACCTTTACATAACTGTTTTCGTTCTTGTAGATTTTACGGACACCCAGAGCACTGATGATAAGTCCGATAACAAACCACAGAAGCAAAAGCTTGCGGTGCGGAGTACTGCCATAAATTACACAGTCACGTGCTGATGTCAGCAAGAATGCAATCGGATTGCACCGACCGATATAACTGTTGTATGGTGCCGGAAGACGATCCATGATACTCCAGAAAATACCGGTCAGATAAAACAGGAAACGCAGTGCAATATTCAGTACATTGGAAAGATCTTCTACAAATACACCATAATGTAAAAGATAACAGCTGAACCCAAAAACTAAAACGATCAATGTCATTAAAATCGGAATGATGTAAATCACATTGTAGGTTATCGGTACACGCCATACAGCGAGCATGGCAACAATGATCAACAGAGAAATAAACATTTTAAAACCATTTACACCTATTTTGACAAGGATAAGAATAAACTTTGGAATATAGACCTTTGATACAATAGGTTTATTGGCTTTGATCAACTTAACACTCTGAATAAGACATTTGTTGAAAAAGTCCCAGAAAGTAATACCGATAAAGACAAAAATCGCAAAATACTGTTGTTTAGATTTGAATACATATCCGAACATGAATACATAGATCAGCATGAAGCAAAGAGGATCAAGTACCCACCACAGCCAGTTCAGATAGGAATTGGCAATTTCGGATTTCAACTGGGCTTTAGAAGAATAGACGGCATATTTCCAGTACTTCTTCATGTCATCCCTGAATCGTTTAAACATAAAATCCGCTCCTATATTCTTTTAATGTTTTTGTAATCTATAGAACCCTCAGCAGAGTGAGGGTTTATATCTTCCTTATCATACACTAGGAAATGTGTATTTACAAGAGAAAAGTTGTATAAAAAAGTTCCTGCGTGTAGTTTCAATAACTGAATATGGTACAGTACAAAAACAGTAATTTCCTTATTATAGAGTAATAATATAAAACATGTATATTTAATGAGTTGTTTTTGCAAGAAAGACGTGAATTTCTAAGGGAAAATGCTTGACTTATATATGTGGTATGTGCTAAACTAGACAAGCGACATGGAAGTTAGGTCTTTTTTTTATGCCCGAAAAGCAGAAAAGACTCACGCAAATGAAAACACTGGAGGTGGAAGTTGTGCGCGTTAAGATTACATTAGCATGTACGGAGTGCAAGCAGCGTAACTACAATATGACCAAGGAGAAGAAAAATCATCCTGAGCGTCTTGAAACAAAGAAATATTGTAAGTTCTGCCGTACCCATACTCTGCACAAGGAAACGAAGTAATCACGAAATGTGAGGTTAGACTATGCAAGAGAAAGAAAAATCTGCTGGCAAAGGTCAGAAGAAAAATTGGTTTCAGGGACTTCAATCGGAATTCAAAAAGATTGTCTGGGTTGACAATACTACACTTGTTAAGCAGACCGTAGCAGTTACGATCATTACGGTTGTACTTGCTGTGATCATCAGTGTATTTGACTCAGCTATTCTGGAAGGAATAAATCTTTTAGTGAAGTAAGGATAACGGTGATTGTATGTCAGAAGCAAAATGGTATGTTGTTCATACTTATTCAGGGTATGAAAACAAAGTAAAAGCCAACATTGAAAAAACAATCGAAAACAGACACCTGGAAGACCAGATTCTGGAAGTTCGTGTTCCGCTGCAGGAAGTAGTGGAGATGCGAAACGGAGCTGCCAAGCAGGTCCAGAAAAAGATGTTTCCGGGCTATGTGCTTCTCAACATGGTCATGAACGATGATACCTGGTATGTTGTCCGCAACACCAGAGGCGTAACCGGATTCGTAGGACCGGGATCCAAACCGGTACCGCTGACCGAAGAAGAAATGCTTCCTCTGGGAATCAAAGCTGAGGATATTCAGGTGGATTTTGCAGAAGGCGACATGGTTGTCGTTACAGGCGGAGCTTGGAAAGACACGGCAGGCGTTATTACTGCAATCAATACCCAGAAGCAGACGGTTACTATCAATGTTGAATTGTTTGGCCGCGAAACGCCGGTAGAAATAAGTTTCGCAGAAATTAAGAAGGCGTAACACATTCAAGTGGGAGGGAAGAACCCCCGCCAATACCACATAGGAGGTGCCGAAAAATGGCAAAAAAAGTAACAGGCTATATTAAATTACAGATTCCTGCTGGTAAAGCAACTCCAGCACCACCGGTTGGTCCGGCTCTTGGACAGCACGGTGTAAACATTGTACAGTTCACAAAAGAGTTTAATGCAAGAACAGCAGATCAGGGAGATCTTATTATCCCGGTTGTTATCACTGTTTATGCAGACAGAAGTTTCAGCTTCATAACCAAAACTCCGCCGGCAGCAGTTCTTCTTAAGAAGGCAGCTAACATCAAATCAGGTTCCGGCGTACCGAACAAAACAAAGGTTGCAAAAGTAACAAAAGCTCAGATTCAGGAAATCGCTGAACTGAAAATGAAAGACCTGAATGCAGCATCCCTTGAAGCAGCTATGAGCATGATTGCTGGTACTGCAAGAAGCATGGGAATCGAAGTCGTAGACTGAGAAAAAATCAAATGAAGTGGGAGGGAAGTTCCCGCAATTACCACAGGAGGTTATAGAAATGAAACGAGGAAAGAAATACGTGGAAGCTGCAAAAGCAGTAGACCGCGCAACATTATATGATACCGCTGAGGCTATCAGCCTTGTAAAGAAATCCGCAGTTGCTAAATTTGACGAAACTATCGAAGTTCATATCCGTACAGGCTGCGATGGACGTCACGCAGACCAGCAGATCCGTGGTGCAGTAGTTCTGCCTCATGGAACCGGTAAAAAGGTTCGCGTTCTTGTATTTGCAAAAGATGCAAAAGCAGAAGAAGCAAAAGCAGCTGGTGCTGATTATGTAGGAGCTGAAGACCTCATTCCGAGAATCCAGAATGAAGGATGGCTTGATTTCGACGTTGTTGTTGCTACACCAGACATGATGGGTGTTGTTGGACGTCTTGGTCGTGTACTCGGACCAAAAGGTCTCATGCCAAACCCGAAAGCTGGTACTGTAACTATGGACGTTACAAAAGCGGTTAACGATATCAAAGCAGGTAAGATTGAATACCGTCTTGATAAAACCAATATCATTCATGTTCCGATCGGTAAAGCTTCCTTTACTGAAGAACAGTTAAGCGACAACTTCCAGACGCTGATTGAGGCTATCGTTAAAGCAAGACCGAGCACTCTGAAAGGACAGTACTTAAGAAGTGTTGTTCTGACTCCTACAATGGGACCTGGAGTAAAGGTTAATCCGGCTAAGTTAGCCTAAATAAATGTAAATGAAGGGCACTCCTGACGGGGTGCTCTTTTTTTGCATGTAATAGTGCAAAAGGTAAAAATTATTTACAGAAGTGCATGGTAATGTGATACAATGAGGAAAGTATTTGCAGAAAGAAGAAGGAATACCATGGCGGATAGGAAACGAAAGCGGACTTCTAATGCGGGGAACGGACGGAGATCTGTGCGGTCAAAGTCGAGAAGACGCAAAAAACAGAATAAAGGAAGGCTGATGTTCTGTATTGCGATGGAGCTGATCGTGGTGCTCATACTTGTACTGGTTGTCGGCTGGAATTATGGTATGGGAACGCAGTTGTTTGACTGGATCGAGCAGATGCGTAAACCTGTTGTGAAAGAGCTGGATATCAGTGGTATCAACAGTCCGTATGCGGTATTGATGCAGGTGCGCGGTGGCAGAGTGATCGGTGAGATCAACGGAGAGGAACAGATGTATCCGGCATCCATGACAAAGATCATGACGACGATCGTTGCGATCGAAAATCTCAAAGATCTGGATCAGGAGATCACACTGACCAATGAGATGTTTGAAGGATTATATGAGCAGGACGCGACACAGGCCGGATTTCAGCCGGGCGAAACTGTCCGGGCAATCGATCTGCTTTATGGTGTGATGCTTCCTTCCGGAGCAGAGTGCTGTATTGCGCTTGCAGATACGATTGCCGGTTCTGAAGCAGATTTTGTCACATTGATGAACGAAAAAGCAGCGAAACTTGGGATGACCGGTACGAACTTCTGTGATACGACCGGACTGCATGATGCAAATCATTACAGTACGGTGAAGGATATTGCAGTGCTTTTGAAATATGCTCTGAAAGATGATACATTCCGTGAGATTATAGAGAGTCCGTATCATTCTACACCGGGAACCAATATTCATCCGGATGGAATTACTTTCTACAGTACCATGTTTAAGAATCTGTCTGATACGGCAGTTACAGACGGTAAGATTATGGGGGGAAAGACCGGTTATACGGGGGAAGCAGGACATTGTCTTGCGAGCTTTGCAGAAATTGACGGTACAGAATATATTCTGGTTACCGGTGGAGCATCGGGAAGCGGAATTCCACATATAAATGATGCAGTAACAGTTTATAACAGACTTGGTGCAGCGGCACAGGCATTAAATGAGGAGTAATATGGAAGTAAAAAACTACTTGATCGAGAAGCTTCTGAAAATAATCTGGAGGCCTTAATTCAGCACAATGAGTCTGATATTGATACATGGATTCCGCTGGAATATGATCTGCAGATGACGTATGGAAATGACAAAGTTGCATTCTCAAAATATCTTACAGCACTTCGGGATGAGGTACGCAATGAAAGTAAGCGTAAGATTGCGCGAAAAGAAAGTATGAAATAGAAGCAAAGACTTCGGCAATATAATATTAACTTCGGGGATGGAAAAATGAGAGAAATGAAACGTTTTTTAACTGTTTGCCTGTGTGTAATGCTGGTTACAACACTGATAATGCCGGAAACTGTTTTTGCAGCACGAACTACTGTGTCGCAAAAAAGTGTAGGATCAGCAGCACGAACGGGTTGGTACACACAGAAAAATGGAAAAAAGAAATACTATCGTGACGGTCAATATGTGACCGGACAGCAAAAAATCGGAAAATATGTTTATATGTTCAGTAAATATGGAAACATGATAAAAAGAGACATTACGATTAATAAAATCAAGTATTATATCGAATCAAATGGACATGTATCAGGATGGAAAAAGGGCAGGAAATATTATACAGCCACGGGAAAACGTATGAATAGTACGAAGACGGTGGAATTTCGGGCATACCAGAATGCACGAAAAGTTGTAGCAAAGAATACAAGAAAAAGTATGTCAAAAAGTCAAAAACTTGAAACTTGTTTTCGCTGGGTGATGAAAAGATACTATCGTACATGGAGACGCTTCAGTCAGGGTGGAAAAGCATGGTATGCCGTAAATGCGAATGATCATTTTGAACGCGGTTGTGGTGACTGCATTGCTGATGCTTCTGCATTTGCATATCTTGCAAAAGCACTTGGATACAAAAATGTATATGTGTGTACAGATGGTCACAGAAATGATGAAAACTCTCATGGATGGGCGGAAATCAACGGCCGTGTTTATGACCCGCTTTTTGCGGAAGCCAAAAGTTACAGCAGAAATTACGGAGTGAGATATGGTGTGTACCCACTGTCTCCGGTGATGCGTGTGAAGATTGCCTAAGATATAAATTTGGGGGATAAGATATAAAAATGAAAAGATGTAAAAAAATATTTATTATGTTAATGTGTGCACTGCTGATTGCTGTTCCGGTCACGACAGAAAGTGCAAGTGCTGCTGTGGCAACAAATAGAACTGCAAAAGCCAAAATATCTGGCTGGGTCACGGTACAGAATGGTGAGAAAAAGTACTATAAAAAAGGACAATATCTTAAAGGCTGCAAAAAAATAGAAAAAAATTATTATTATTTCGGGCCGAAAGGTGTTATGAAGACACAGGATATAACTTCTCATGGTGTCACATATTTTATAGAAAGAAACGGGCATGTTCTGGGATGCAGAAAAGGTTCCCGATATATGGCTCCTGACGGAAGAAAGCTCAATAAAAAACAGACAGCAGAGTTACGGGCATATCAGAATGCACGAAAAGTTGTAGCCCGGATTACAACCAGTGACATGACGGATGCAGAAAAACTACAGAGATGTTTTGTATGGATGCAGTCGAATGGATTTGCCACTCAGGGAAGGCTCAGTTCCGGTGGAAAATTCTGGTATGCGTTCAATGCAAATCAACTTTTTATGCGAAGAAGAGGAAACTGTATTCCGTATGCATGTGCGATGGCCTATATGGCAAAGGTAATAGGTTATAAAGATGTCTACATCTGTTCCAGGGGAACGAAACAGCAGAGTTTTCATACATGGACAGAAATAAACGGAGTTGTTTATGATTCTTACTTTGCAAAACGACGTGATGCAGATAAGTATTACGGTATAAAATATGATAACTTTGAGTATGGGGTTGTTTTTAGACAAAAACTTCCGGAAAAATATTCGTGGCTATCGAAATGAGAACAGGACAAAAAATGTAAAAGCTATGGAAAAACCATAGCTTTTATTTTTGGTATTTGATCACAAATGAGAAGATTAGTCAATAAAATAGTTGACAACTTATATCTCTATAGGTATTCAGAAGAGTGTTTCTTCGTTTTTATCAAAAAGTTTGTCGTTGATTTCGAAGAGACTAAGTCCATGTAATAATCCATAATATATGATAGCATCGCGCTTTAATTTTGGATAAAGCTGAGCCATTCCACAGAGCTTTAACAGTTCCTGTGTTTCCTCAACACTTGCCCCCAGTCCATAACACAGACACAGAAGACGGTTTCTGGAAGGGTTTCGGCGGCCTGCAAAAATTTGGTGCAGGTAGATCTCACTCATACCGGACTGTTTGGCGAGAGCGGCTTTGGAAATATACTTTTTTTCAAACAGATGATTTAATAATTCAGATACACTTTTATTTACAAATTGTTCCTGATTTTGTGACAGAAACTGCTCTAAGTCCGGTGAATCCATAAGTTCTTGTTGTAAACCATCTGTGTTTTTTTTCTCCATATTACGCGCCTTTACAATAATTTTTTTAATACATTTCTGTATTTTGAAAAATATATGTCAAAATATGTTGTAGTATATATACTTGCTGAATAAGTGCTAATAAGTTATAATATTCTAAATAGTGCATTCAAATAAGAATATACTATAAATGGTTCTGAAAAACAATATGCAGGCCGCATAGTGATAGGAATGAGCATATGGATATTTATGACAGTCTTTTTGACGCGGTTCGTAGTGAATATGATACGATCACGCTGATCAAAAAAAGCGAACGGGGCGAAGTCTCACTTGTACGACACAGAGACAGCGGTATTCGCTATATTTTTAAGCACATTTATGGGGAAAGTGAAGTTTATCGGAAACTTCTTTCTGTTTCATGTCAAAATCTGCCCCAGATTATGGAAGTAGGAGAAAAAGACGGCAGAACAGTGATTCTGGAGGAATATGTGGCGGGTGACACTCTCGGAGAGATTCTGCAGGGGGGACTTTTGACAAATGCAGAGGCAAAGCAGATCTGTCGTCAGTTATGCGTGGCATTATGGGCGCTCCATTCTATGGGGGTGGTGCACCGGGATGTAAAGCCGGATAATGTTATCATTCGCGGGAAAGACGCAGTACTGATCGATTTTGATGCATCCAGAATATACAAAAATGCAAATAACGAAGACACGCAGATTCTGGGGACGACCGGATTCGCGGCACCGGAGCAATATGGCCTTTCGCAGTCAGACGGACGTGCGGATATTTATGCGCTCGGTGTCTTACTGAATATTATGCTGACCGGAGAGCATCCATCAAGAAAGCTTGCCGCTGGCAGGATGGGCAGAATCGTTCAGAGATGTACGATGGTAAATCCAGAAAAAAGATATAAAAATATCCTCCATTTAATGGAGGCTTTATAAAAGACAAGGGTGAAATGATGAGCAAAAAATGTGTAAAATGCGGACACACGCTTCCGGATGATGCGTCATTCTGTCCGCACTGTACTACTGTTCAGACGGAGAAACGGGAGATAAAGACGCCAAGACGGTGGAAACGTGCAGCGTTGACAGTTATTGGAATATTGATTCTCATAGCAGTCATCGGAGTGGCAATTTCCATGTACCACAGACCGAAGGCATATGAAGGTGGCGCACAGATTGATTATGCGGACAAGGATAAAACTTATAAAGTCCTGCTGACCTTTTCGGAGGGTGACGGTGTGACGGGGCATGCACAGGGAGAACGTACAGATACACTGGCGGAAGGTCTGGACAGTGCTCTGCCGTGTCAGCTGTATGTTCTCGATCAGGATACGGGAAAACTGGCATGGGAAGAGTTTTCAAAAGAAGTGGAATCCTGCAGGGTAGATACAAAGCCGGCTGACGGATCGAGGAAAATGGAATATATAGAGCCGATGTATAATGAAAGTTTTCCGAATGCAGCGTACACCTCAGATATTTATTTTACATCTGAAAGTGGTACAAACGACATTGTATGGACGGTGAAAATGAAAAATGGTGATACAATTTCCTTAAGCACGCGTCTTACTATTGAAAAACTGCCTGCAGTAACTTATCATGCAGAGGACACACCGATGGAAACTACAGAGGAACTTCAGGAACTTTTGGATTCTATTGATAAAGAAGTATCTTCTGGTACACCGGTATATCTGTACCTTCCGGCGGTGACATATGACGGAGATATCACTTTCGGTGATCATACCTGGGAAATCAACGGAAGTACCAGTGGAGATACAACAACTACCTTTGCCGGAACTGTCAGTCTGAAAGGACTTAACGGAAATTATGCCGATATATCAGGAATCCGTTTTGAAGGAAGTTCCGGAACCGGACTGGATGCATATTGCTTTGCAAGTGCTTCAGAGTGTAGTTTTGAAGGCTGGGATACAGCGGTTTATGCACATACCGGAGGCTGGGTTAATGTAACAGACAGCACCTTCACAGATAACAAAATCGGTCTGAAATTCGATACCAGTATGTCGTATGGCAGTTCGCCGAATTATCTGAATAATACATTTACCGGAAACGGAACGGCTGTCTGCATTGATAATCTGCCGGGTAATGAAGTGATTGATTTTGCCGGAAGTACATTCTCCGGAAATGACACAGACATCGAAAACAAAGCAGGTCATACGATCAATACAGCAAAGGCGACATTTGAATAAACGAATAAGCAGCACAAGGCTTCTGCAATACATTTTGCAGGAGCCTTTTTGTATCATAGGGAGTTGTTTTGTTTTATTCCGGAAAATATGCGCGAAAGTTCTGAAAAAACTATTCAAAATCATATGCTGTGAGATAATGGGTTCTCATTTGAACTTATGCTAAAATCATATCTATATGTCTTATATGGGTCGTATAGAAAAAAAGGAACGGGGGATTTACATGAAGAAAAAGAATATTGCGATGCTCATGACAATGGCAATGATTACATCTGGTGTGACAGCGCCTATGGAGGCAGTGTATGCATCAGATGAAATTCAGATTCAGTCCGAAGATGTTTTTGAATCTGAAAATGAGGATGCACTTGGAGAAAGTACAGATGTTACAGAAGCTACAGAGGATTCATTTGCGGAAAGTGCAGAGTCCGAAGCGACAGATATGTCGGAAGCCGAAGAGGTAGAGATCACTGAGGATGCAGAACAGTCCGGGGACGAAGAAATCGAAATCAGTGAAGAAGATTCTGATACAGAGGAAAACGTCGCAGATGTGTTCTCTGACGGGGCGGAAGATACTGTGACTTACAGTTCGGAAGTAGTTGAAAGTGGATATTGCGGCTCTCATTTCACTGACAGTGAGGACTGTAAAAGAGTTTTGTACAAATTGTATGCAGATGGAACACTGATCATCGAAGGAACGGGAAAAATTGATACATATCAATTTCAGAACGATGACAGAATTAAGACCGTTCAGATAATGGAAGGAATTACAAATCTTGGAATAATCGGAGCTTTTAGTAATTGTAAGAACCTGACAAGTGTCAGTCTGCCCGACAGTCTGCAAAGTACGGGAAGTGCATTTTATGGTTGTGAAAGCCTGAACAGTGTGAACATTCCGTCAGGTGTGACGACTATTGGGTATTCGTCGTTTTACGGATGTAAAAGTCTGAAAAATATTACTATACCGGACAGTGTGACAACTATAGAAGAGAGAGCATTTTCCGATTGCGAGAAGTTAGGTAGTCTGAATATTCCGATATCAGTGAAAAGCATTGGACAGTATGCTTTTTACCATTGCAGCAGTCTGGAAAGTATAAATATTCCGGCCACTGTGGAAAGTGTCGGGAATCACGCATTTGACGAATGTGAGAGCGTGCGGAACGTCAATATTTCGTCAAAAGACACCAGCTTTGGTGAGTATGTTTTTGAGGACTGTACAGATCTTCGAAGTGTTACTCTTCCGAAAGGCATAAAAACTATACGAAAAGGACTTCTGTGCGGTTGTGAGAGACTTGCGGATGTTGCATTACCTGAGAGTGTTACCTCAATTGAAGAAAGCGCTTTTCGTAATTGTTCTGCTTTGATGGAGATTGTGCTGCCGCAGGGACTCACCGAGATAGGAGATTCCGCATTTTATAATACTGGTTTCCTCAGCATTAAACTTCCAAATGGGTTAAAGAGTATTGGAAAATCGGCCTTTGAGTCTGGTAACTTTACTGATATTGTATTACCGGATTCTCTGACAGATATTGGAGAAGACGCATTTCTATATAATAGGAAACTGGAAAGTATTTCAATTCCTGAGAATATTAAAGAATTGAAGAAAAACACGTTTGCCGGTTGTTGGAAATTAAAATCAGTGACATTGGCGGAAGGTCTGCTCAAGATTGCTGATGGAGCATTTTCATACTGTTATAGTTTGGAAACAATTACGATACCGGACAGTGTAACTACGATTGGGGATAATTCGTTCAATGGTTGCAGCTCCCTGAAAGCAATATATTTTTCGAAGAATCTTACTGAAATTGGATATGAAGCTTTTGCAGGCTGTGAAGGACTGGTCAATGTCAGCCTTCCGGAGAAACTTGAGAGTATTGATACGGGAGCATTTGAAGGCTGTACGGCATTGCTTGGCCTGTACATTCCCGGAACAAATGTAAAGATAACATCTCGCGCAATCGGTTACAACTCAGATTCAGAAAAAAATGAAAAACTGGTTATTATCGGAAAAGCCGGCTCCACAGCAGAGACATACGCAAAAAATACAGGACTTTTATTCCATAATGTTGATGATCAACTGACACATCAGACAGAATTGAAGGCAACTTGTGTAAAAGAAGGAAATGTCGAATACTGGCACTGCGACAACTGCGGTCAGGATTTCGGCAATGCGCAGGGAACGGAAGTGTTGGATACAACCGCTGTAGCAAAACTTAAGCATGATAAAGTGTTTGTTGAGTACAAACAGCCTACCTGTACGGAAGTAGGAAACAGAAGTTATTATCATTGTAGAAGCTGTGGTAAAAACTTTATGAACGGTGCGAATGATGATGATACGGAAACGAAAGAAGACATGACATTTGCAGCATATGGTCACAACTGGGTATGGAGTGATAATGGATCTGTTTCAAGTGGAACCAATGTGGTCAAAAGAGGCACTACCAAACCTGTTTATGTGCACAGTACGATTAGAAAACAACGTATTTGCACGAGATGCGGTCAGGTTGCAGAAAAGAAAAATGAAAATAATGTTCTTAAAGTAAATATTGATCAGATTACTCTGAAATGCGGACAGTCGTCAACCGCTTTCCGTGTATCAGGTGATCCGATAAAAAGCGTGAGTTCTTTCGAAAATCTGGTTAAAATATCCAATTTAAATAAGAAGAACGGTACATTCAAAGTAACTGCACATTCTAAAATATACGGTAATACATTTATTACAATTACTACTACAACCGGTCTGATTGCAGAGATTGAGATATTTGTCCAGCCGAATCCGGTAAAAACCAGCTCAATCAGGGGTCTTTCAAAATCGGTCAGTGTTGTTAAAGGTAAATCAGTCACATTAAAACCGACACTGGAACCTGTCAACAGTCCGGAAAAAATTACTTACACCTCTTCAAATAAAAAGGTTGCTACAGTCAGCGCCAAAGGTGTGGTAAAAGGTGTGAAACCGGGAACTGCAAAGATTACTGTAAAATCCGGAAGCAAAAAAGTAGTTGTAACAGTGAAAGTTACCGGTGTGAAGACTACGAAACTTTCCCGAGTACCGGCAGCAAAGAGCATTTCCAAAGGAAAAACATTCAAGATCAAAGCAGTGGCAGCACCAAAGAACACCTCTGAAAAGATTACTTATACATCATCCAACAAAAAAGTTGCGACAGTAACAGCGAAAGGTGTAGTTAAGGGACTGCGCAAAGGAACAGCAACGATCACTGTCAAGAGTGGTTCGAAGAAAATGACCTGCAAAGTAACTGTGAAATGAGTATTTCTAAATAAAAGAAAACAAATGGGGGAAAACAGATATGAAGAAAAAATTATTAGCAGCAGTATTATGCTTGACTTTAGGGACAGTTACGGTACAGGGAGTATTTGCGGATACGACAGTGAATGTATCTTCAGATCTTATGAATACAACTGTATCAAAAGAAAATTATGAATTTACTATTACAGATGTTTATTATACCAATCAACTCAGTGAGAAAAAAGGAACCACGACATATAGTTATGGAAGCGACGGGAAGTATCTGATTGTCAAAATGAATTTTACAAATCTGGCTGCATCAGCCATAGAGCAATATCATTCAGACCGAGTTTCTGATATTAAACTTACGTATAATGATAAATTTGAGTATGAGGGAGATTTTGTTATCTTAACAGATGATATTGTTCCATTGGGTTCAGCTAATGCATATCTGATGTTTCCTGTTTCTGATGTTATAGAAAATGATCAGTCGGGATCATTAGTAGCAGATTTCAAAATTGATGGTGATGATTACAATTTTGTGATCCAGGGTGGAAATGGTTCTGATACTACAGCAGCGGAAGAAACAAAAACAGATTCAGAAAGTGTGGTGAATCCGGAAATCAAACTGGGCGATGTCCGGACAGATGGTACGAACTTTTCATTTACATTCAGTGATTTATATTACACAACTAAACTCAGTGAACAAAATGGAAGTACCACGTATATTTATGGAAATGAAGGATACTATTTAGTAGCAAAACTGGAGTTTACAAATCTGAAAGCAGAGACAATGGAGAAATATCATTCAGACAGGGTTTCGGATATCAAGCTTGTGTATAATGACAAGTATGAATATGATGGTGAGTTTTACGTTTTGGCAGCAGATATTGTTCCACTGGGAACACAAAATGCGTATGTAGTATTTGCTGTACCAGATACCGTTGAAAACGGCGAGGAACCACTTAAAGCCTCTTTTAAAGTTGATGGAACGGAATTTACGATTGATTGCCGTAACTATGAGTATGTTACATATTCAGATGCTGAAACGATAAAGAAAGTTCAGGAAAAGCTTAATGCAGAAGGCTTTGAATGCGGTACACCTGATGGAGTTGCCGGAAGTGGAACATATTCTGCGCTGAATTCTTATCAGAAAGAAAAAGGATTACCTGTGGTTAATGCTATTACAGATGAATTGCTCACTGCAATGGGATTAAAGTAGAACTTAGGGAGAAGTAAAATGAATGTAAAAAAATTATTGTTCGTTGTAACTTCAGTAATAGGAATAATGGGAACTTCTATGCCTGTTTTTGCAAGTGAGGATACAGAAGAAGTACAGACAGAAAACAGGGATTTTGCAACTGAAATTAAGACTCTGTTAAGAGATTCATCTGAAGGAACGCTCATTGAATTTGGAACTTATGAGCAGGATAATGATGAGGAAAATGGAAAAGAGCCAATCTCCTGGATTATTGCAGACAAAAACACCGCTCCAGGCTACTGCATTCTTATCAGCGAATATGGGTTGGACTATAAACCATATAATGACGAAGATATAGATGTAACATGGGAAACCTGTTCGTTAAGAAAATGGCTGAACGAAGATTTCTACAATGAAGCATTTTCTGATGAAGAGAAAGAGCTTGTTACACAGATCCGCCTTACCAATGAGGACAGCAAAAATTATGGAACTTCAGGTGGAAATGACACTTATGATTCGGTCTGGATCATGGATGAATCCGCAGTTGATTATTATATGACTTATACAAGTGAGAATAATGGGCAGGTACTGACGACAAAATATGCACAAGGATTAGGCGCAGATGAAATTGCTTCCTATTGGCTTAGAACGCCAGGGAGAGAACAAAGTGGCGCAATTGTGGCGTATTATCACCGCAATTTTGGGGAGGTGTGGGATAAAGGTACAACTGAAAATGCAGTGCGTCCTTTAATTGCACTTCCGGTCGCTGAGAAAGAGACTGTTCCGAAAAAAGAAAAGCCTAGAGTCGATATGACAGAAGAGGAAGTTAAAAATTCAACATGGGGAGAGCCAGAAGAGATAAAGTCTTATTCGGATAACGAGGAAGAATGGGTCTATACTGAAAATAAGTATATTTGGTTCGAGGATGGCATTGTTGTTAGGATAGTTGATAAAAAAGATCCCAAGATTGGTATGACTCCGGAGGAAGTGGAGGAATCCACTTGGGGCTTACCTGAAAGTATCCGAACAACAGAAACTGCCAAAGGAACAACTGAATTGTGGGTATATCCAGGCGGGAAGTTTATTCATTTTGAGAAAAACAAAGTTTCTATGATTGAAAGATAACAGATAGTGTATTAACAGGTAGTGAAGATACCGAAATCGTAGCATTTAGCAAAGAAGAAGTGTAAAAAACTACAAAAAAGAGAGGATGGACATTTCCATCCCCTCTCTCAAAAAGCCTTATTTTACGCACATTCTACGTGAAAAATTATTCTCCGAAGTATCTCTTAAGCAGACCAGCGAATGCTTTACCGTGTCTTGCTTCATCTTTTGCCATTTCATGAACAGTGTCATGGATTGCATCAAGGTCAGCTGCTTTTGCACGTTTTGCAAGATCGAATTTACCTGCAGTAGCACCGTTCTCAGCTTCTACACGCATTTCAAGGTTTTTCTTTGTGCTGTCAGTAACAACTTCGCCGAGAAGTTCAGCAAATTTTGCAGCATGCTCAGCTTCTTCATAAGCAGCTTTCTCATAGTAAAGACCGATTTCCGGATAGCCTTCTCTGTGAGCAACTCTTGCCATAGCGAGGTACATACCAACTTCGGAGCATTCACCCTGGAAGTTTGCTCTGAGGTCTGCAACGATGTCTTCGCTGACACCCTGAGCAACACCAACAACATGTTCAGCAGCCCATGTCATTTCTGCATCCTGTTTTGTAAATTTGGAAGCAGGAGCTTTACATACCGGACAAGTTTCCGGAGCAGCGTCACCTTCGTAAACATAACCACATACATTACATACCCATTTAGCCATAATTTTAATCTCCTTTATTTTCGATAAATTCTATTATTTCCTTTATTATACTTCTGTATTCTTCAGACAGTCTTCACAGAGCCCGAAAAAACGTATATCACACGAAGAAATCTTACCACCGAAGTTCCTGACCGCCTTTGGGGCAAGATCGTTCACGTCCTCTGTCTCCAGATCCAGAACCCGCTTGCACTCGGTACACATGAAATGGCAATGCGGGGTGACGCAGCCGTCAAAATGATCGGCGCCGCCAAAACTGGATAATTTCTGGATTTCTCCAAGATCGGATAACAGGGAAAGGTTGCGATATACGGTTCCCAGACTGATGTTGGGATATATTTTTTTTACATTTTCATATACCACATCTGCAGTGGGGTGATCCTTACGTGTCATGAGAAATTCCTTGATGGATTCTCGCTGACGGCTGTATTTCAATGTAGCCATATATCGTTTCCTTTCTGTAATAATTTCCTTGTTTCTTAGCCGAAGTATCTCTTTAATAATCCGGCGAATGCTTTGCCGTGTCTTGCTTCGTCTTTAGCCATCTCATGTACAGTGTCATGGATTGCATCAAGATCAGCTGCTTTTGCACGTTTTGCAAGGTCAAATTTACCGGCAGTAGCACCGTTCTCGGCTTCTACACGCATCTCAAGGTTTTTCTTAGTGCTGTCGGTAACAACTTCACCGAGAAGTTCAGCGAATTTTGCAGCATGCTCAGCTTCTTCGTAAGCAGCTTTCTCATAGTAGAGGCCGATTTCCGGATAGCCCTCTCTGTGAGCAACTCTTGCCATTGCAAGGTACATGCCAACTTCGGAGCATTCACCCTGGAAGTTTGCTCTGAGGTCTTCGATAATGTCTTCGCTGACACCCTGAGCAACACCAACAACGTGCTCGGCAGCCCATGTCATCTCAGCATCCTGTTTTGTAAATTTGGAAGCAGGAGCTTTACATACCGGACAGACTTCCGGAGCAGCGTCACCTTCGTAAACATAACCACATACATTACATACCCATTTTGCCATAGTTTTAATCTCCTTTTCTTTGTAAGTTAGTCTTATTTAATAATAGTAATTGTTACTAATTTCTTGCTGTGACTATAATTTAGCATAATGAGAGAGTTTTGTCAATAAGAATTTGAATAAATATTTCAGCCCATCCATAGAAAATCCATAAAGAATCCACCGAAAAACAGGAGACGCTACCTCCAACGCATATGGATGTGGATAACTTCTCAAAATTTAGCATCTAATCTGTATAAGTGTTACAAATAAGCATAAAAGAGAAAAAGGACTTTGCCAAGAGGAATTTATTCTTCGGTGCTGACAGCACATTAAATCAATTGTGTCAGATTATCCTGGAATCATTTGATTTTATGGATGAGCATCTGTATGAATTTTGTATGGATAACCGTATGTATAGCGAATATGCATATCAGTCAGATCCAGAGGGAGACGAACCTTCTGCGGATATCACACTGGATGAGGTTGGGCTTTGCAAAGGACAGAAATTGCACTTCATTATGATTTTGGGGATGATTGGATGTTCACGATCACGGTTTCAAAAATCAGTGAAGTTCAGGGAGATTTTAAGCCTCGTATCGTTAAAGCAAAAGGAAGCATTCAACAGTATCCAGACTGGGAAGAAGATGAGTTTGGCGAAGAATAATGTGCTGTTTGTGCCTGACGAGAGTTAATTTTACAGGAAGTTAAGACATAAAAAACATTAACAAAATTTGTAAAACAATATTGTTGAAAAATGATAATTGACAAATTTGAAGTCGATGATATACTAAACGTATAAAAACGTTTGCGCAAACGATTGCTTACAGAAAAATACAATTAGGAGGAAAAAAATGCAGAAAAATAATATGTCTTTTTTAAAAAATCTTACAACAGTTGCAGATGCGAGAACTGCCAGAGCTTCCAGCTGGGATCAGAGTGGAAGAAACAAAGATTACTGGCTGGTAAATGCAGGCGACACAGCAGTTATGGCAGATATTGAGGGACCTGGCTGTATCAATCATATCTGGGTGACAACCTTTTGCAGAGAAATCCTTGGTCCGTCTATCCAGCATCCGGTTTTGAGTGGTTCTGTTGCACCGGTAACTGAGATGGAAAATGCAGAAGGTGTTAACTGGGAGCTTAATGATCCAGATTACTATCGCAAGGTTCTGATTCGTATGACCTGGGATGATTTTGAGGGTCCAAGTGTGCTGGCACCATTGGGAGATTTCTTCTGTATTGGTCATTCCATGCCGTCAAGTTTTTCGTCTATTCCTTTTAATGTATCTTCAAGACCTTGTGAAGAGCTGACTTTTGGTGGAACTGCTTCTATGAATTGTTATTTTCCGATGCCTTTTAACAAACGGGCCAAAATAGAGGTGATCAATGAAAATGAAAGACCACTTGGTCTGTTTTTCCATATTGATTATGAGCTTTATCATGAAGAAACTCCGGATATTGCTTATTTTCAGGCCGCTTGGAGACGTGATCTGCCATGCAGTGGATGGGGAAATGATCTTTGCGTAAACTCTCCGGAAGTTAACAGTGTTCCTAATCTTGACGGGAAAGAGAATTTCCTGATGCTGGACACAAAAGGACGTGGTCATTATGTCGGTTGTAATCTTTCTGTACTTCATTTCCAGGGAAGCTGGTGGGGAGAAGGCGACGACATGATTTTGATCGATGATGAAGAAGAACCTAGCATTAATGGAACAGGTGCTGAGGATTATTTTAACCATGCATGGGGAATGCAGAGAAATCAGTCACCTTATAATGGTACGATTATGCATGACGGAGATACAAAAGGATATCAGGTATCCTACAGATTCCATCTTACAGATCCAATTCATTTCAAGAAGCATATTCAGATCAGTATGGAACATGGCCATGCAAATCATCTGTCAGATGACTGGGCATGCACAGCGTACTGGTACCAGGCAGCTCCTGTTACTGCGGTAACCATTCAGCCGGTAGAAGAGAGAATTCCGCTTAAGAGAACTTTTGATATTCCGAAACCGGCTCATCAGGTGGAACTTACACCGGAGATGCAGGAAGCTTACAGAAGCCGAAATGAAAGAATGGAAAAATTTAAAGTTGAAAAGGCAGAACAGATCAGACTTAATGCAGCAAGAACAGCACCGTCAGAAGCAGGAAACAAAGAACTGGCTCATAAAGTAAAAGAAGAATTTGACAAAGAAAAATAAATAAGCACATGGTGCATTAAAAAAATGGAGGGTTTTTTGATGAAGTTAAAAAGATTTTTATCAATCATTATGGCTTTGAGTATGACTACAGCGGTATTTACCCCTGTATATGCAAGTGAAGAAAAAGAAAAGCTTACTCTCTGGGATTTCCATAATGGCTCTGAGGCAGAATCTGTCCAGGAAATGGTTGATGAATATAATCAGTCACAGGATAAAGTGGAAATTGAATATTCAAGTGTTAATCAGACAGATTATACCACAACACTTGTGACAACCGCATATGCAAATGGTGAATGCCCTGATATTCTCTGGGTAGAACCGGCAACTTACAAAAAATTCACGGAAGCAGGAATGTTGGCAGACCTTTCTTCCTACTATACAGATGATCTGAAAAAGGATATTCTTCCCTCATACCTTGAAGCGGCAACCGGAGACGATGGAAAAATTTATACATTGCCATTTGAGTGTGAGACTCTTGGACTGTTTTATGATGCGGATGTACTTAAAGAAGAAGGCATTGAACCACCGACAACGTGGGAGGAACTGAAGAGTGCAGCTGAAAAACTCACAACAGATGACAGATATGGAATCGTTCTTCCGGTAGAAAAAACAGCATATACACTGTTTAACTGGTGGCCATTTATGTGGATGGATGATGCAGATATTTATGATGCTGATGGTAATGTAACAATTGGCAGCGACAATATGGCAGATGCCCTTGATTTCTGGGGATCATTTTATCAGAACGGATACTGCCCATCATCATTACAGAGCGGCCCATGGAGTATTGATAATATTGCAAATGGCGTAGCTGCTATGCAGATTGGCGGAACCTATATGATAAATGCAGCAGAAGAATACAACAAAGATGGACATAATATTGGAGTTGTACCGCTTCCGACACCGGAAGGAAAAGATGCTGTAACTGTCGCAGGAGGACAGATGCTGGGAGTTTCCAGTCAGAGCAAAGATGTTGATGCAGCAGCTGATTTTATTTTCTGGTGTTTCGGAAGCGATGATACAACTAATGTCGTAAAATGGTGCACAGAAACCAAATTTGCATATCCGGTACGTCAGTCCATAATCGATAATAATAAAGACCTTTTCCAGGAAGGAATAAAGGCAACCTTTACAGAATTTTATGATACAGCAAGACCTGAACCACAGTATTCAGCTGAAGTATCAGATATTATGGGGGATACATTGCAGGCTGTAATGTTTGGAGGAAGCTCAGGTGAGGAAGCAGCAAAGGATGCACAGGAAAAGATTGAAGCATTAAAATAAAACACAAAAGAGGTAGAATTATGAAGCAGAAAGGAAAAATGTCCGGTAAAAAAATGAAGCAAATGCTTGTAACATATACATTTGTTCTTCCTGATTTTATTGGTCTTCTGGTTTTTATTATCATACCAATCATATATTCGTTTTATATGAGTTTATATAACTGGAATTTTGCGAATATAAAGGAATTTATTGGATTACAGAATTATGTAACAATGTTTAGTGATTCTGAATGGTGGCAGTCTCTGGGAAGAACTTTTAAATTAACTTTACTGTATGTTCCGGCATTATTTATATTGTCAATATTATTTGCAGTTTTGATTAACTATGTCAAAAACGAAAAAGCTGCCGGATTTGTAAAAACAGCTTTTCTGCTTCCATATTCTATCACATCTGTAATTGCAAGCTGTCTGTGGATGTTTCTTTATATGGACAGAAGTGGATTTATCAATGTATTTCTGAAGGCCTTTGGACTGAAAGGAGAAAAGTTTCTGGGATCTACTTCTCAGGCAATGGTTTGTATTGCAGTTGTTTTGATATGGATCAATCTGGGTTATAATATTATTCTTTTTCTATCAGCAATAAAAGATATACCTTACAGCTATTATGAAGCAGCAAAACTGGATGGAGCAAATTCCTGGCAGATTTTCTGGAAGATAACGTTTCCGTTATTAAAGCCAACCAGCGTTTTTGTACTGATCACATCAGTGATTGCATCCTTCCAGTGTCTGGATCTTATCATGGTAATGACCGGGGGTGGACCGGCAAAATCGACAGAAGTTGCCAGTCTGTATATATACAAACAGTCATTTGAAATGATGAAGGCTGGATATGGAGCCGGATTGTCAGTTGTAATGTTTCTAATTCTGACAGTGCTTGCCGTTATCATGTTAAAAATAAATGGAAAGGAGGAATGATGATATGAAGAAAAAAACAAATAACATACTTGCAGTAATTCTTATAGTATTGGGAATTGTAATGTTGTTTCCGATTTACATTTTATTTATGGTCAGTTTTAGAAATGAAAAAACTGTTTTTGTAGGATCACTGATCACAGCATCTCCTTCTTTTGAAAGTATAAAATCAGCGATAACACCGGATTTTCTTGTTGCAATCGGTAATTCATTTCTTATTGCAGTAGCAGTTACGATTATTGCTTTAATTCTTCATTCAATGTGTGGATACGCATTTGCAAGAATGAATTTTCCGGGGAAAAAGCCGATGTTTACAGTGATTATCAGTACTTTGATGATTCCTGTATCGTCTATTCTTGTACCTTTGTTTATGATATGTAAACAATTAGGAATTACAAACAGCTATGCTGGAATTCTGTTACCGGCATTGTTTAATGCTTATGGTATATTTTTGTTCAGACAGTTTTATATGAGTTTCCCTGTAGATCTTGAAGAGGCTGCAAAACTGGATGGCTGTTCTACCTACAGAATGTTTTTCACAATTATTTTTCCACTTTCACGACCGATCATTATTCCACTGTGTATTGCCTTTTTCCTGGGTAACTGGAACAATTATCTTTGGCCGTTGATCGTAAATAAGAAACCGGAATATCGAACAATTATGGTGTATCTCGCAAATATGGTTGGAGGCTATAACACGAAGTGGAATGTGGTTATTGCAAGTGCAATGCTGGCCTGCTTGCCGGTATTTCTGATATCGCTTTTCCTGCAAAGCCATTTGCAGAACAGCATAAAAATGTCAGGCATCAAATAGGAGGGAAAGCTTGTGGAAATCAGAGAAAGTTATGAAACCAGAAGACGCGAAGAAGAATACAGGGCAGCTCTGGAAAAATCAGTACATTATTTTAGTGGGAACAGCTATATTACAGAACTCAGAAAAATGGGTTATGATCAGGCAAAACTGCAGGTAGAATATGAAACAGAAGAATCTGGAAAGCAGATAATCTGCAGTGCGGCAGCAGAAACAAAAACATTTTTTGACACAAAGGCTACAGAAAAATTCAGTGCAAAAAATAGTCTTTTTAAATGCGAAGATGTGAATATTTATGGTGATATCAGGCAAATTTACAGCCTTGAAAATAATGGTAAAAAGACAGTTTACGGCTTGACAGAATCAGATGGGATACAGAACTATATCACCATTCCCTATGTTTCAGGAGAAGACGGGAAAGTATATGAAGACATTTCCTCTCATAGAATCTGGAAGCGTGAATTTAGTGCAAAAACATCAGATCTGGACTGTGCGCTGAGATTTCGTATCGCACCGGATATCTGGCCGAATATAAAAATCAAAGAAGCAGATTTGTCACCTGAGGATATTTTTGCACATGCTTATGAAGCTATTTTTGATATAGAAACAAAAGGTAAAAAACAAGTGGAAATTCAGCTCCCTTATCAGACATTTTACTGGAATTCTGATACGGAAATGCTTATATGCGGAAAGTACCAGATTGAAATAAAATGCGATGAAAAGCTGTCCTTTGTAGCAGTATTTGACCAGTATGTAACAGAAATTATCGCAGGTGATAAGGTGCTGGTACTGCTGAATAATCTGACCAATGAAGCAAAAGAAATCAGTGTTATTGATATCAGTGGAAATCTTGGAAAAATCCGAGTTGGAGAAAATAATGATCCACATATCCATGTGGTGACAGAGAAAGAAACAGAGACTGAGATTACTGTATACGGACTGAGAGGTCTGGCATACAGTAAAGAAGCAACAGAAGCATTGAGAAGAAAAAAGAGCGAAGACAGGCTTATCTTCGCAAATGACAAGTTTAAAGTTTATGATAATCATGTTGAAGATATCTGTTATGGGAAACCGGATGCGTATATCATAAACTCAGAAGAAATTGTGTCAGCAGACAGGATTCTTGAAGAATTTCAATGGAGAAAAACAAAATGGGGCGACATGACAAGAAAGTCATGGAGAACAGACAAGTGGACAGCAGATAGGAATCTGAAAAAATATCCTATACTGAAATCCAGTTCTGATATTCTTTCCGCAACATGGAATCTGGCGATGACAGTCTTTGACCGTTGTACCGATGGCGGATATGCACTTCCCGGACAGGAACATATGTGGCAGGCAGGACTCTTTCAGTGCAAAGGGGAGGGTTTTGGAGTCTGGCTGAGGGATTCTGTGCATATAGCGATGCGTGGCGGCAGTCTGATCGATCCGGAAACAGCAGGGCGTTCCCTTTTGTATGCTATAAAAAAAGGATTTGACAATGGAAGCGACGGACCGGCAATGGGGGCTGTCGGATTGTGGGATTATTATCTGGCTACTGGCGACAGAAGCTTACTTGAAGATGGATATGACGTACTAAGAGAAACAATGACAGAGATTGAAAACAGATATAATGAGGATAAAGGTCTTGTACGTGCAGAACAGTCTACTTCTAATGATGCGTTTCCTGAACCGGAAAATGCCGGTTATTCCCTGGGTAGTGAATGTTATTACATGAAGGCATATGATTCCATGGCAAAGATAGAAAAGCTTTTGCATGGAGAAAATGAAAATTCTGAAAAATGGAGTAGGGTTTCCGAACAATTGCGTGAGAAAATTCGCGAGGAATACTGGAATGATGAGGCTGGATACTTTACCAGCGGGCCAAAAGGCAGTGAAGCATATGAAAAGAAAATCTGGGAGACTTCTGGTGAGGAAGCCGCTCTGTGGGATAAGTTCCAAATTGCAACACAGAAACAGCGAAGAAAAATCCTGAACAGTGGAATACATACTGCGATGACACCATATGGAATCCGCTTGTTCCCTCACAGGAAAGAGCGTAACCATTTCGTGGGACCGGTATGGCCGGTATGGGAATCTGGCTTCGCTTCTGCGGCAGCTGAAACACAGAACAGAGAACTTTTGCTTACAATGCTTGCACAACAAATGAGAACAGCAGTTCTCCATAAAAATTTTCATGAAGTTCTTGAAGCTGATACAGGGAAATCCTGGAGATGGCCGGGACAGCTCTGGCATGCCTGCGGATTTGCCGCACAGGTTTTATATGGTATTTTGGGAATCAGCTATGATGAACAGGGCCTGAGATTTCAGCCATGTGTTCCAGATGCTTTTAAAGGACTTGAAATAGAAAATCTGAATTACCAGTCAGCAAAACTAACTGTCAAAACAAGTGGCGTTGGAACTGTGGAATATGTTATATTTGATGGTGAAAAAGTTGATTTTATACCATATGGTCTTACTGGAAATCATATAGTCCATATAAAGCTGAAAAATTAATATGAACAGAGAGTGAAAGCATATGAAAGCAAAGATTACAGATGTGGCTCAAAAAGCCAACGTTTCCATATCCACAGTATCGCATGTGTTGAATCACACACGTTTTGTATCCGAAGAGACCAGAAAAAAAGTCATGGATGCAGTAGAAGAATTGGGATATTCACCGGATGCATCTGGCAGAACTTTTCGCACCGGCAAAAAAATGATGATAGGACTTGTTGTACCAGATATTACAAACTCCGTTTTTGCTGCACTTATTGAAGATGTAGATGATGTGATATCAAAACAGGGATATAATTTGGTTATTTCCAATACAAGAGATAATCTTAGAATGGAAAAACAGGCGTTAAGAAGTTTGGCATCAGGTGTTGTAGACGGAATTGTGATTGCTTCTACGGCAGAAGATTTTCAAACAATAAAGAGCCAAATGCCAGATAAGTTTCCACTGGTATTCATGGATCGAGTGTTGCCAGATCGAAATTATGACAGTGTTATTTTGGATTGTCGGGAGGCAACTGCCAAAATGCTGGAAGAAATGATTGGAAATGGATTTAGAAAGATTGGTTTTCTGGTCGGTCTGCCACAGATTAGCCCAACATATGAAAGGGTAAGTATCTATCAGGAGATTTTAAATAAGCATGGCATACCGGAAGAAGAACAATACATCCGGTACATCAATCGTAAAAATAATACGTATGATGTAGCCAGTGAGTTGATTGAAAAAGGATGTACAGCGCTTATAGCGACAAACACAGCAATGACTCACAGTGTGCTGAATTGTGTGGAAGACAGAGGGTTAAAGCTCGGAGAAGAGATAGTTATAGGTGGCTTTGTAGATTCTGATTTTGCAAATCGCTTTATGCATAAGATTCCGGTAGTTTATGAGCCGATGAAAGAAATGGGAAAACTTGCAGGAGAGATGATCGTAGAAAAAATAGAAGATAAAAACGAAAAATTTTCTGTAAAAGCGCTGCTATGTGAATATGACTCTAATAACTTTTACAGAAATCAGGTAGCGAAATACAAAGTAACAGGAAACACAGACACCACACAGACAAAGAGTATGCTGTAATGAAAGTTGACATTATATCACCTTTCAGACAAAAGAGAGGTATTTTATGTTAGAAAATAAATTGTTTAAATTTGAAGAGGGTGTTGTATCAAGATGGGCAAGCTATGAAAATCCAGATGGTGCAAAAGGTGCTGGTGGAACAGTGAGAAATGGCAGAAAAGGAGCTCCTTGGTTTACACTGAATCCAGGGGAGAGCCGGGTTTTAGCTCATGCTGAAAATACAAGTGGTATTATCCGACGCATGTGGATTACAATTAGTGATCAGACCCCAGAAACTTTGAGAGGAATAAAATTGGAGATGTTCTGGGATAATAGCGAGAAGCCTGCAGTAAGTGTTCCATTTGGTGACTTTTTCTGTGTGGGATTGGGAAAAGTTGCAACATTTAAAAATGCATTATTCTCAAATCCGGAAGGACGTAATTTCAGCACCTATATTCCAATGCCATTCAAAACAGGTATGAAAATTTTAGTTACAAATGAATCCAGTGTTACGATTAAGCATTTTTACTATGATATTGATTATACACTGGGTGATAAGTTCACAGAGGATACTTTGTATTTCCATGCTTTCTTTAACAGAGAAAATCCTACACACATGAAAAAAGATTTTGAATTGCTTCCATACATTGAAGGAAAAGGAAGATTTTTAGGCACTAATATGGGTGTTCGGTGCAATAAAAAACTGTATTCAGATACATGGTGGGGCGAGGGTGAATTCAAAGCGTATATTGATGGCGATACTGATTATCCGACCATATGTGGTACAGGTGTAGAGGATTATATTGGAACAGCATGGGGACAGGATTATTATTATGATCTGTACTGTGGCTGCCCGGTATATGATAAGGAGAATATGGAATTGTGCTGTTACCGTTTCCACATTCCGGATCCTATTTATTTCAACAGTAATTTTAAAGCAACGATACAGCAGATAGGTGGAGTTGACAGAGATGATTATTTCCATCATGCTCAGTTGCTGTATAAGAATAAGATAGCCAATAATCAGGTGATTTCTGTTGATGGAGATCCTATAGATTTTGCTGATATTCCAATGCTGAATGGTATCCCTCTTTTATTTGAAAGGGAAGATGACTGGTCATGCTGTACTTATTTCTACTTAGATAAGCCTGAAAATAATTTACCGGAATTAATGGATGTTTCCGAAAGGACGAAAGATTTGGTTGCCCGCCCTGGCTTTATGGGAAAATATCCACAGGATATGCCGCTGTTTCGTTAGCAGCCGGTAAGTGAAAATTATAAGTGAAAGTTTTTTTACTTTATTGAAAAAAATAAAGTTCACAAAATTCTCAAATTTGAAATATGTATTTTGCACAAAAAAATAAGAAAGTCTATTGATAAAGGAATAAATACGATATAATTCCCATAAAACATAAAGGCTTTACCCAGAGAATTATTGAAGTAGAGAATGTGCTGCTACACACCCTATGGGTCAAAAGAAATGTAGGAAGGGGCACACCCGCCAATAATTCTTTGGTTTAGCAATATAGATGATACTATGGGGCTATCGGGAAATAGATAGTTCTAAAACAGGGAGTGTATGACTCACAACGAGTCATACACTCCCTAAAATTTATCTGAAAAAAGAAAAAAAGATGGCTAACGACAACCATCTTTCTCTCCGTTACATGTTATAATGTAACTATGCTAACAACTAATTATTATAACGATTTTTTTGAATTAGGGCAACAGAAAATTAACTTTAGTTTCTTCGAAATTTATTCTTCGGTGCTGTTATTCAGATATAAATAAAGAGTATTTTCTGTTACAATGGAAAAGGTTAAAAAGATAAGAGAATCTTAAGATTTTACCCCACAGATATTAATTCTTAACAGCTATAGTAAGACCATAACAAACAGGAGGCAGGGGACAATGGCAGAGATACTGGTATGCGATGATGACAGGGACATCGTAGAGGCAATAGAAATCTATCTGACGCAGGAGGGACATCACATTCTGAAGGCATATGACGGTGAGCAGGCGATTCGGGCGCTGCAGAGTAATCCGGTGGATCTTTTGATCATTGATGTAATGATGCCGAAGCTTGACGGCATTCGGGCAACGCTGAAAATACGTGAAAAAAATGCGCTGCCAATCATCATTTTATCAGCAAAATCAGAGGATGCAGACAAAATTCTCGGATTAAACGTCGGAGCAGATGATTATGTGACGAAACCGTTTAATCCGCTGGAGCTGGTGGCGAGAGTGAAATCTCAGCTTCGCAGATACACCCAGCTCGGGGCAGCTGCAGAAAAAAGAGGCAATATTTATGAGACCGGCGGGCTGATGATCGATGATGACCGCAAAGAAGTCACAGTTGACGGAGAGGTTGTAAAGCTGACACCGATCGAGTACCGTATTCTTCTTTTACTGGTGAAAAATCAGGGACGCGTTTTTTCTATTAATCAGATTTATGAAAGTATCTGGGAGGAAGAAGCAATCGCAGCGGACAACACGGTCGCAGTTCATATCCGGCATATCAGAGAAAAGATTGAGATCAATCCGAAGGAGCCGCGTTATCTGAAAGTAGTGTGGGGACTTGGGTATAAAGTGGAAAAGATCTGAACTTCGTCCTTTGGTTGTGGAAAATATCCTGCACAACTTCTCTACCTGTTACCGAGGCTGGTTTATATAGAAAGGAATGGGGCATAAATGAAAAAAAGATGGTATAGAAAGAGTGGCATAAAGGGACTTCTTGTGCTGCTGACGATATTTTTTGTGACGGTTTCCTGCGTGGGAGCCGGAGCATCCGCAGTGATCATGAATAAAGGGGTTCAGCCGCTGGACAGCAAAAGCTACGTGGATTCGCAGAGTTTCAGAGACAATGTTTATAATCTTTCGCATACGATTGTCAATGCGATCAGTAACAGATATATTCTGGATCAGGCATCGGATGATGAGCTGGTCGATCTCGCCGAACTGAACCAGGGGACAGAGCTGACACACAAAAATACGTCGGGGCTTGCATACAGGGCAGGAGATCTGTACGACTGGGCCAAAAAATCGTCCTGGGACAGAAGTGTAAATGTTCTGATATGCCGTCAGCCGGACGGTAATGATTACTACATGTATTATAATGATTTTGCTGACAAGATCATCACCGGGGAACTGAAGCTTGTTTTTGGAAGCGAGGAAGGACAGGAAGAATATACAAAAGATATACTGTCCATGCTTTCGGGTAAGGAATATATCTATTATGGATACACTGATAACAGTATAGGAATCCGTAATGACGGAGTGGAATACGTTGCAGATGCAGAGGGCAATGTTGTTTACACAGATGTATATAATTATGAGTCCAGCGGAAATAATGATGCTCCATTGAAGGAAGAATATAAGCCGGATGGAGCGGACGGCATTCTTGATGTTGTAAATAACAGTAAAGAATGGAAAGGGAACATCAGCAGAGCATATCAGTATTTATATGAGGCACTGGTAGAATACAGTGACGCATCATATGGTGAGAAAATCCTGAAAACATATACGCAGGGTGCGACAAATATCAACTATATGTATGTAGATACAAAGTCCGATAAAGTGTACAGTAATATAAATGGGGTCACTTCGGCAAATTATGAAAAAATGCTGGATAAGCTGACATCTGGTGCTGATCCTTTCATGCTCATTTCACCGGAGGTGCAGGACTGTATACTTGGTTTTACTAATGTTTCGAGCTGGACGGAATCTTACTGGCAGAGTATGATTGAGAATACCGGTTATGCAGGGGAAAATTATCTTTACTTTGTTTCTGTAGATAAAGATTTTCCTGTATTAGACAGAATCAAGCAGGAAAAACTGGCTTATGAGAAGTTTGAACCATGGCTGGTGCCGATCATGGTTGTTTCTGTGGCTGCATTTATTCTGGCACTCGTAGGAGTTGTGATTCTGACAGTTGCAGCAGGACGAAACAATGAAGATGAAAAAGTACATTTGAATTTCTTTGACCGATGGTATACAGAGATTGCAGCAGGTATGATTGTTGTAATCTGGCTGATGGGACTTTCAATACTGATGCAGGCAATGGATTCAGAAGAAATGCGGATAATCTGGGAAGTCATTGATTTCGGAATGATCGGCATTTGGACAGGAGGCTGGTTCCTGACGGGCTGGCTCAGTCTGGTGCGCAGGATCAAAGCGAGATCACTGTGGAGAGATTCACTTCTCAGACATGTGTTGCGGATGATTAAAAAAATTTTCAAAGCTATCGGAAATCTGGTGGTTTTTATGAGTAAAAATACCATCAGCAGAATAAAGATAGCTGCCGGGTTTGGATGTTTTGTATTTGCACAGATGCTGCTTGTTATGTTGGGATTTGGAGCTGGTGCCATGCTTCCCCTGTTGCTTTTGCTTGTATTGGATGTGGCAGTACTTTACTGGCTGCTGAAAAAGGCATGGGGACGAGAACAGATCATTGGTGGTTTGAAAAAAATCACAGACGGTGAGCTGCAATATAAAATTCCAACGGAAAAACTCTCCGGTGAACAGGAAATGGTGGCGGATTATATTAACCATATCGGGGAGGGACTGGACGCAGCCGTAGAAAACAGCCTCAAGAACGAGCGGATGAAGACAGAACTGATCACGAATGTTTCACATGATATCAAGACACCGTTGACATCGATCATCAACTATATAGATCTTCTCAAGAGAGAAAATCCGGAAGATCCCAAGATCAGGGGGTATCTGGAAGTTCTGGAAAATAAGGCACAGAGACTGAAGGTTCTTACAGAAGATGTCGTAGAGGCATCAAAGGCAAGCACCGGAAATATCACACTGGAAATGACAGAACTGAATTTTGTAGAGCTGGTCAATCAGGTGATCGGAGAATTTGAAGAGAAATTTGAAGAAAGAAAGCTTCAGATGATAGTTCATTTTGATGAGGAAGAGGCAATCATCTGTGCCGATGGACGAAGACTCTGGAGGATTCTGGAGAATGTCTTTGGAAACACAGCTAAATATGCCATGGAAAACACGAGAGTTTATGTAGATGTAAGTGTGAATCGTCCGAATGTACAGCTCTCCCTCAAGAATATTTCCGCGCAGCCGCTGAATATTACGGCAGACGAACTGACAGAGCGTTTTATCCGCGGGGATGTTTCCAGAAATACTGAAGGAAGCGGTCTGGGATTGTCTATCGCGAAAGACCTTGTGCAGCTGCAGGGAGGGACGTTTAACCTGTATCTTGACGGGGATCTGTTTAAAGTGACGATAGAATTTAAGATGAAGTAACAAAATAAAACTGTCGATTGTATAGAAATATATAATTGGCAGTTTTTTCACATTATAAGATATTATATGTCTGTGATATATGAAATAACCATTCAGACAGGCTTCGTCGTCCGGAAGTACTAAAGATATTCCTGATTGTTAAAAGCGCTTATAAAAATCGTAAACTCGTTTCACTCAAACAGTACGATTTTTATTCGCAACACAGTCAGATCATATCTAAGTACTTCTCAGACTCCTGCAGAAAGTCTGGATGGTTATTTCAATATACAGACATTTTTATTTTCTTATATCGGAGATGTAAAAGATAGATATAGTATATTTTTTATACTTCACGATGATTTTATTTCACGGGGCAGGTGATAGCCCTGTTTCATATCAGAGAAGTATGAGACTTTCTATTCATAATGATTCAAAACGGGGAGAATTGTAAAAAATTTCTGTACATGAAAAACAGCCGGTGAGATATAGCCGCAAAAATTTGTACGGAACTTTTTACGACTATCCCCGTATCCTCATTACCCTATACCTGAATCCGGTCGGCAACCTCATTGCCGACTGCCAGCCTTCGGTTGTTGCTTCCGATGATCAGCCAGTCCCGGCACTTCTGAATAACCTGAATCGTGCTGCCTTCTTTAATATCCATGTTTCTCATCGTTTCCAGAATCTCCGGAATGCCAAACATCCATTTGATCGTACAGGTATCGCCTGCATTTGTCTGTGATAAAGCCTGCATAAAAGTCCCTCCTTTAGGAAAGATAGAAAAGAGTTAACGTCAGATAATTTACACTTTAATTATTGAATTAATCATACAACTCGGAATATATGTTCGTCAATTGGAACATTAGCTAGTCAAATCTCATATTGGATAGCATCCGCTGACAGTAGATAGTGTGCACTAAGAGACCGATTGTATACATAATGAAGCGATAATGCAATTGACAGAATTTCTAAGAAATGTTATTCTTTAACAAGGTTTTAAATAACTAACTAAAGTAAGAGGGGGAGAACTGTGAAGAGACAGATTGCATTTTTAGTTTCGGCAATGATGACTGTAAATTTATTTACAGCGGTGCCGGCTTTTGCGACAGATGATTTTTCTGATGCAGAGGTGGTAGTTGAGGAAGACAGCAATGAAGATGCTGAAGAAATGGAAATTCAGGATTCAACAGAGGAAGATTTTGAGGATGAAGGTGCAGTAACGGAAGATAGCGCTGCATCGGAAAGCGAAGTAGACAGTGTGACAGATGTGGATCTGTTTTCAGACGCGGATTCCGAAGATGCAGTAGCAGAATCCAAACAGTTAAAAGATGCACCGACTGCAGAAGCAAAACTGGAGTCAGGCTTTGGGAGCGATTATCAGAAACTTCTTTTTTCTGACGGTGCATATGCAGGAGGAATCAGCCAGATTCTTGTAAATGGAAATGTATGGGAAAAAGTATCTTCAAAATACAGTTTGTTTAGAAGAAATGCATATTATATGGATAGTTCAGATGCTTCGGCAGTCTTTGACGGCAGTGGAGACGGCATGCTGACTATCGGAGATATTATTACGATAAAAAATCCGTCATACCAGGATCTGCTTCTTTGTGTGAAGGGGAGTGGAAGTGATTTCGCAGTGGAGCCTTATGATCCAAGCAGTGGAAATGATAAAGAAGGTCCATCTGATGGACAGAACACATTATATGTGAGATTAAACGGATATTTTGACAGTGCACTTACCGGTCAGCAGAAATATGATGCGATCAGTGGAGCATCTACTTCGGTTTCTACGAATAAAAACAGCAATGTTATTGTTGAAGCGGCAGTGGTTCCGGACGGAACAACGCCGGGAAAAAATGACTGGAAACCTTTACATGAAGCAGTAACGGTAAATACAAAAAAGACAAGCGTAAATATTGACACGGAATCCTGTGGAATGTCAGGTGTATACTCGATTTATGACAGCTCCCTGTCACTGAGCGGTGTTCCCGATCAACCGGGTTCTTATCCGGTAAGTGTAACAGTAACAGATCAGAATGGCAGAACCGCAACCAGTAATGAGCTTGCATTTAAGGTTTATTCACGTACAGAAAAACTGAGTGACTGCCTGAAACTTGAAAATGCACAGCAGACTGCAGATGGCAAATACATGTATGATATGGAACCATGGGCAATTGCAAATTTTGGCGGTACAAATGAGACAGTGACAGTACCGGCACAGATCAAGGCATGGTATGGCTCCCATACAAGTGGGACATATGGTGAGCTGGGATATTCTGTATCCGAATCAGAAAGCCCGACACAGACATTGATTGTTCCGTCAGGCTGTGATCTGACACTTGTAAATATGAAAATTTTCAGCAGTGTACGAATTATTGTACAGAAAGGCGGAAGACTTTGCCTGCGTGATTCTTCTGTCCACGGACTGATCGAAGCAATGGATGGAGGAAGAATCTCTGTAAATTATGACAACTACGGTGGAAGCTTTTTGACAGGTGCTTCTGTTAATGGACAGTTGATCCTGAATGGCGGGGCAATTCTGGAGAACTCGCTGATTTATTCCAATACAAATTTTCTGGCGAATGGATCAGAGGTGCGTCATAATACAGCGCCTGTAGTGCTTGTTAAGGGAAATGTGGCTTTGGAGGGTGAGGTTTACATCAGAGGCGATGAGGCCGCTACCGGCAAAGACCCGAACACCCAGAAAAGTTATAGTGGACAGCCTGCAATGAAAATATCCGGAGGTACACTCACAATCTCGGACAATGGTGTCCTTGGTGTATTTGGCGGGGGAAGAAATGCCACGACATCCGTAGGTGGTGCAGCACTGATTCTGGATCAGGGAACAGTTAAGGGTAATGGAAAGCTGATCGCAGTTGGTGGAAATGGTTCTTTTGACGATGGCGGCAATGGTGTCAGCGGAACCGGATCAATCGAAACATCCAGTGCATGGCTGGAAGGCGGCTCTGCAATCATGTCGAAAGAAGATTCCGTTGCCGGAAAGGCATATGTTTCTTCTGTTAATATAGCTGATCGCACGATAGTGAAATCGGTTGATGGAAGAAAAATTTCCGATAATTTTGAAGATGCAACGGAAAGACAGTGGAAAGATATTACAACAAAACCGAATCTGGCATTATATGAAATAACAGAGCCGGATAAGAAACCGGAGCCAGGTGAGAAGCCAGATCCAGACGAGAAACCGGATCCAGATAAAAAACCGGATCCAGATGAGAAACCGGAACCGGATAAAAAACCGGATCCAGACGAAAAACCGGAGCCGGACAAAAAGCCGGAAACAGACAATAAGCAGGAAGAAACTGTAAAACCGGGAACAGTAAGTGCGGTTAAGGCGGTTTCTTCAGGTTATAATAAAATCAAAATAAGCTGGAAAAAAGCGGCAAATGCCAGCGGATATGTGATTGAAAGAAAGAATGGCTCCAGGTGGCAGAAAATCGCCGATATAAAAACACCGGCATTGTCCTATGTACAGAGTAATTCAAAGAAGTATCCGGTACAGACGGGATACAGTTATGTATATCGTATCAGGGCATACAGGGTGTCCGGTGGTAAATATATTTATGGAGAATACTCCAAATCATTCGGTGGAAAAGCACTGCTCTCTGCGTCGACGTTAAAAGCAGCAAAGAAAGCCTCCGGCATTCAGCTCAAATGGAAAAAAACAGCAGGTGCATCAGGATATGTGATATATCGAAGTACTACAGGTAAAAAATGGACTAAGGTTGCAACAACCGCTAAGACCACTGTTATGGATAAAAAAGCTTCCAAAGGTAAAACATATCGTTATCGCATCAGAGCATATCGAAAGGTAAATGGAAAAAAGGTATACGGAAACTGGTCGCGACAGGTAAAAATCAAGAGATAAGTTAAGAATCAGATTTTCCGCTTAGCGAAATTCCCGGTTTACAAATATTTGTAAATATGCTACTATTTCTAAAGAAGCGGAACCAGATAAATCCGCATAATATAAGTAAACTCGAAGAACAAGAGAGTACATTTGATACTGGCATTACAGAGAAATTCCAGAGGAAATGGTTATTATTTTATGACGGATTCCGGCTGCTGAGAGGAATGTGCGGGTACATATGGAAGATGGCTTGGGAGAGGTACGGTTGAGATTGTGATCCGGAGTGAACGCTCGTATTTGTACAGCACAGAGTGTCCGATCTGCATTTAGACTGTAACGGGACCGCCTGTTATAGCGGAAGGGTATCAGGACAGAGCATGAAAAGGATAATCAGGTTTTCAATGCAGCAATCTGGAATCGTACCCGATAAGGTTTCTGACCGCGAGGCAGGAACGAAAAGAAGTGGTAACACGGGCAGAACTCGTCTTCTCAGTAAAATGAGAAGACGTTTTTTTATGTAAAAGGAAACTGTTATATTTTAGGAGGAACTATAAAATGGACAAGCAGAAGTATTATATTACAACCGCGATTGCTTATACATCCGGTAAGCCGCACATTGGTAACACTTACGAGATCGTACTGGCAGATGCAATTGCACGTTACAAGAGACAGGAAGGATATGATGTATTTTTCCAGACAGGAACTGACGAGCATGGTCAGAAGATCGAACTCAAAGCAGAAGAAGCAGGAATCACACCAAAGGAATTCGTAGATAATGTATCCGGTGAGATCAAGAGAATCTGGGATCTGATGAACACATCTTATGACAAATTCATCCGTACCACAGATGCCGATCACGAAAAACAGGTTCAGAAAATCTTCAAGAAGATGTATGCAAAAGGTGATATCTACAAAGGACATTATGAAGGAATGTACTGTACACCATGTGAATCTTTCTTTACAGAATCACAGCTTGTAGACGGCAAATGTCCGGACTGCGGACGTCCGTGTGTACCTGCAAAAGAAGAAGCATACTTCTTCAAAATGAGCAAATACGCGGACCGTCTGATCGACTACATCAACACACATCCGGATTTCATTCAGCCGGAGTCACGTAAAAATGAGATGATGAACAACTTCCTTCTTCCGGGGCTTCAGGATCTCTGTGTATCCAGAACATCCTTCAAATGGGGAATTCCGGTAGACTTCGATCCGAAACACGTTGTTTATGTATGGCTGGATGCTCTGACAAACTATATTACAGGAATCGGATATGACTGCGACGGCGAAAGCTCTGAACAGTTCAACAAACTGTGGCCGGCAGACCTTCATCTGATCGGTAAAGACATCATTCGTTTCCATACTATTTACTGGCCTATCTTCCTGATGTCACTTGATCTGCCGCTTCCGAAACAGGTATTCGGACATCCGTGGCTGCTTCAGGGAGATGGCAAGATGAGTAAATCAAAAGGAAATGTTATCTATGCAGATGAACTCGTTGATTTCTTCGGCGTAGATGCTGTCCGTTATTTCGTACTTCATGAAATGCCATTCGAAAACGATGGTGTTATCACATGGGAACTGATGGTAGAAAGACTGAATTCCGAACTTGCAAATACACTCGGAAACCTTGTAAACCGTACCATCTCCATGTCCAACAAATACTTCGGCGGTGTTGTTGAAAACAAAGGTATTGTGGAGCCGGTCGACGAAGACCTCAAAGCATTTGCACTGGCAGTTCCGGGCAAAGTTGCAGAAAAAATGGACAAACTGCGTGTTGCAGATGCCATGACAGAAGTCTTCACGCTGTTCAAACGTCTCAACAAATATATCGATGAGACTATGCCGTGGGCTCTTGCAAAAGATGAAGCAAAGAAAGAGCGTCTTGCAACTGTTCTCTACAATCTGGTTGAGGGAATCACCATGGGTGCAACTCTTCTGGAATCTTTTATGCCAGAGACCACAGAACGCATCCTTGCTCAGTTAAATACAGAAAAACGTACACTTGAAGATCTTAAGACATTCGGACTGTATCCGTCAGGAAACAAAGTTACAGAAAAACCGGAGATCCTGTTTGCACGTCTTGATCTCAAAGAAGTACTTGCAAAAGTAGAAGAACTTCATCCAAAGAAAGAAGAACCGGTTGAAGAAGCAAAAGAAGAAAACGTGATCGACATTGAAGCAAAACCGGAGATCACATTTGATGATTTTGGCAAACTTCAGTTCCAGGTTGGTGAGATCATTGCCTGCGAAGAAGTCAAAAAATCTCGTAAACTTCTCTGCTCTCAGGTAAAAATCGGCAGTCAGGTACGCCAGATCGTATCCGGCATCAAATCTCACTACAGTGCAGAAGAAATGGTTGGCAAGAAAGTTATGGTTGTAACAAACCTGAAACCTGCCAAACTTGCAGGAATCTTCAGTGAAGGAATGATCCTCTGCGCCGAAGATGCGGATGGAAATCTGTCCCTGATGGTACCGGAAAAAGAAATGCCGGCAGGTGCTGAAATCTGCTGATGTATGATGGAGTTTGACAGTTACTGCGAATGAAATTGCAATCCCCTGTGTATCGCAACAACGAGCACGGGGGATTTTTGTAACCAAAAGCTTTTGCATTGTACTTGCAGAGACATATGTTTTACGGGTATACTGTATGTGATTGATATGATAAATGACAGTCAGGCGCAGGACAAGACTGTGGTGAAAATAATCAGCAGAGATTTCAGGAGGGAAAAGCCATGGCGAACGGACTTACACATTTTGATAAAGAAGGAAATGCAGTGATGGTGGATGTTTCCGATAAAAGTGTCACTTATCGGACAGCATTGGCAACAGGCTATATTTCTGTAGGCCCACAGATCATGACATGCGTTACAGAAGGAAATGTCAAAAAAGGTGACGTCCTCGGTGTGGCACGGGTGGCAGGCATTATGGGGGTCAAAAAAACATCCGAACTGGTTCCGATGTGTCATCCTCTTCCGATACAGAAATGTGCGATAGATTATGAACTGGATCAGGAAAAGAACCGTATTCATGTATTCTGTACCGTCAAGACAGAGGGGAAAACCGGCGTGGAAATGGAGGCTCTGACAGGAGTGCAGGTGACACTTCTGACTATCTATGACATGTGTAAAGCAATTGACAAGCATATGGTAATGTCAGAAATCCATCTGGTAGAAAAAACAGGAGGAAAAAGCGGAGATTTTCGTTTTGGGGATGAAACATGATAGATCGTTGTGGAAGAAATATTGATTATCTGAGGATTTCCGTGACGGATCGCTGCAACTTACGCTGCATTTATTGTATGCCCGAGGAAGGTATAAGGCTGACCGGGCGCGAAAATATCCTGCAGGAACCAGAGATCATCCGGGTATGCCAGGTGATGGCAGAACTGGGTATCAAAAAGATCAAAATTACCGGTGGAGAACCGCTGGTGCGACCTCGGATTCCGGGACTGATCCGTCAGATAAAAGCAATTCCGGGTATCGAAAAAGTGACACTTACTACGAATGGAATCCTTTTGAAAAAACAGATGAAAGAACTCGCAGAGGCAGGACTTGACAGTCTGAATATCAGTCTGGATACACTTGACAGAGAGGGTTTCATGAAAATCACACGCAGAGATCTTCTTGACGATACTCTTGCCGGTATTGAAGAAGCAATGAAATATCCGAACGTGCAGTTAAAGATCAACTGTGTGCCATTGGGAATAGAGGAGCAGAATCTGTGCGAGATTGCAGAATTCGCCCACGAATATCCCGTACATGTCCGTTTTATAGAGATGATGCCGATTGGTTATGGAAGTTCTTTCACAGGAATGTCACAGGAAAAAATCGTATCTCTTCTGGAAGAAAAATTTGGCATACTTTTCCCATATGAGGGACTCCCTCTTGGAAACGGCCCGTGTAAGTATTATACTGTGGATGGATTTCAGGGCAAGATAGGCTTTATCAGCGCGATCAGCCACAAGTTCTGCAGTGAGTGCAACCGCATTCGCCTGACTTCACAGGGTTATCTGAAAACATGTCTGCAATATACAGCAGGACGTGATCTGAGAGAAGCGTTGAGAAACGGTGGAACGGATGAAGAATTAAAAGAAATCATAAAAGCTGCACTGTCCGAAAAACCGGACGGCCATCATTTCAGAGAAAAGGTAAAAGAAGATGATACAGAGAGTTTGTGTATGTCACAGATAGGAGGATAATAATGAAACGCGCAGCAATTATAACAGCAAGTGATTCCGGGTACAGAGGTGAGCGGGAGGATTTAAGCGGCCCTGTAATCAAAGAAATTCTGGAAAGAGAAGGATATGAAGTGATTTCTATGGATATCCTTCCGGATGATCAGGTAATGCTTGCAGGAAAAATGCAGGAAATAGCAGATTCAGAAAAAGCGGAGCTGATCCTGACGACAGGCGGAACCGGATTTTCAGAGCGCGATGTCATACCAGAGGCAACGGAAGAAGTAATCGAGCGAAAGGTTCCGGGAATACCGGAGGCAATCCGCGCATACAGCATGACGATCACAAAACGTGCGATGCTGAGCCGTGCGACAGCTGGAATCCGAGGGAAGACATTGATCATAAATCTTCCGGGCAGTCCGAAAGCAGTACGGGAAAGTCTGGAATATATTATCGATGCACTGGCACACGGGCTTGAAATCCTGAGCGGTGAAGCACGTGATTGTGCACGCAAATAGAAATATGAACAGCCTTCGGCAGAATCCAGATATGTGAAGAAGAATATGCCATATCAGGTATGCTGCACATTTTACAGTAGGAATTGTCCGGGTATTTTTAAATAAGGGAGAATTGAGTTATGGGGAAAGTAATTGCAGTCTGCATCAGTGAAAAAAAGGAAACACAGAAACACCCGGTGCAGGAAGCAGAATTTATAGAGGACTGGGGCATCAAAGATGATGCACATGCCGGTAAATGGCACCGTCAGGTCAGTCTTTTATCATATGATAAGATTGAAGCATTCCGTGCACGGGGCGCAGAGGTAGAGGACGGAGCATTTGGAGAAAACCTTGTTGTGCAGGGATTCGATTTTTCAGCACTTCCAGTCGGAACAAGATTTCGATGCAACGATGTTGTGCTGGAAATGACACAGATTGGGAAAGAATGCCATCATGGATGTGCGATATTTCAGAAAATGGGTGATTGTATTATGCCGCGGGAGGGTGTTTTTACAAAAGTACTTCATGGAGGAATCATCCGTGAGGGAGACGAATTTGTGATTGAGGAGTGTAAAAACTGATGGAAACACCTATGATTTTTGAGACACATGCACATTATGATGATGAGGCTTTTTCACAGGACAGAGAGAATTTGCTTGCATCGATGCAGAAACATGGAATCGGGCATATTGTGAATGCATGTGCGTCGGTCGAGAGTCTGAAAGATACAGAAGAACTGATGGAAAAATATCCGTTTGTTTATGGTGCATTCGGTATTCATCCGGACGATGCGGAAAAAATGACAGAGGAAACCCTGGAAGAAATCCGCCGGTTATCCCGTTTGCCAAAATCAGTGGCTATCGGAGAAATTGGCCTGGACTATTACTGGCACAAAGAAGAACACGAGCATGAAATCCAGAAGAAGATGTTTCTGGCACAGATGGAGATTGCGCGCGAAGAAAAGCTTCCATTTATGATCCACAGCAGAGAGGCGGCAAAAGATACGTTGGATCTGGTGAAGGATTGCATGAAAGGCGGTATGTACGGCGGCATTATCCATTGTTTTTCTTATGGAAAAGAAATAGCAGGAGAATATCTGGATATGGGACTGTATCTGGGAATCGGCGGTGTTGTTACATTTAAAAATGCGAAGAAACTGAAAGAAGTGGTTGCATATGCACCGCTTGAACAGCTTGTACTTGAGACAGACAGTCCATACCTGAGTCCGGAACCAAACCGTGGAAAACGCAACAGTTCGCTGAATCTGCCGTATGTGGCAGAGGCAATTGCACAGATTAAAGGATGCAGCGCGGAAGAAGTAATTGCAGTAACCGAAGAAAATGCAAAGAAATTACTGCTGCGGAAATAACATTCACAGTATCAATTACAGTTATATTAAAACTCCGTCCATATATCCGGTCACGGACAAATCGGAAAGGTGTTAAATTCTTTGTTAAAATTTAAAATTACAATTCCCTGCCCGTCCCCAATGAGAGGCTTGGGATTGTCTGCAACTTATGTATAGAAAAATCCCCTCCGGTGTCCGGTTTAAGACGCTTGAAGGAATTTGTAGAAGTACTTAAAGAAGAAAATACTACGTTGCCCCGAAAAATGATGCTGTCTGAGCGAAGCGAGTTCATCATTCTTCGGGGCGTTTTTAGTAGAATTTTATTCTTTTATAGTACTTCTGAATTCCTGATTTGTCTATAAACCGGACACCGGAGGGGATTTTTAAAATACATAACTGTAGCGGATCCTATTCTGCTCATTTATTCCTCATCCGAGTAGTCACTGTAGTCGGCTGAGTCATCGTAATAATCGGAGCTGTCATCGTAATAATCAGAGCTGTCATCATAATAGTCCGACTCATCACTGTAGTCCGAATCATCTGAGCTATCCGAACTGTCATCCGAACTGCCATCTGAGCCTTCACTCTGTGCATCTGATGCGCTGACAGACCAGATATCATCTACATATTCACCATTGGAATTGACCATATCACCGTCTGAGTTGAAGCTGACATCAAGAAGATCGGTGTTGGTGGATGGCTTTACATTCAGGGACATGATCTCTTTAAAGCGTGCCTGCAAATTTGCAAGAGTAAAGGAATCATCTCCGAGCACTGTACGAAGCTCATGCTGTGAGGCAAGGTCTTCTGTGTAATCAGACAACATATACGGACTGAATACACCGGCTTCTTTATTGTAATGCATGACCATAGGCTTAACTTCTGCATCTTTGATCTCTATAGAGGTCTTGCCGTCCTGTACGGTCTTCTGGATCGTAAAGCAGCCCATTCCCTCTAAAAGTGCATCGAAGGACTCCTGTGTAGAAACAAAGTTTCCGAGAGAATAGAAGATCAGCATACTGTGCCCCTCTTTGTCTGACATACGTCCATATGGCTGGAGTATATGCGGGTGGCCGCCGATTACGACATCTACACCCTGCTGCATCAGGAAAGTTGCCCATTCCTTTTCATATTCGGTAGGCATGGTTTCCATTTCTTTGCCCCAGTGAGCAACAAAGATCAGCACATCACTGTCTGCTTTTGCCTTTTCAATCATGGATGCAACTTTGTCTTTCTCGAAAATATCGATCATGTAATCTCTGCCGTCTCCGGCACCGGAATTGTTCGTTCCATATGTATAATCCAGAAACGCAACTTTAATGCCGTTTACTTCGAGAGTTTTGACTGTATTGGCATCTTCTTCGGAATCATGGATACCAAGAACCGGAACATCCGGGTAACTGGTCTTCCAGAAATTCAGTGTCTGTGCCATGTAATCATAGCCATAATCATCAATGTGGTTAGTTGCAGATTCGATGATATCAAAGCCGGCATTGATCAGTGCGTCACCGACTTCCGTAGGTGTTGCGAAGGACGGATAACCGCTGACTGCATCATGCTCTGTGGTGAGAACAGTTTCCTGATCGACCATGGCAATGTCTGCTGCCTGAATCTCGTCTTTGACATTTTCATAGATTGCATCATAGTTCCATGTGCCGGAATCAGATTCACCTGACTGGATCAGACTGTCATGGTACAGATTGTCACCGACAGCGATTACAGTAGCTGTGGAAATCTCCGGTGCTCTGGCGGCTTTTTCCGCTTCCAGTTTCTTCTGCTCGGCTTCTTTGGAAGCCTGATCTGCCGGCTTCTGGATGATCTGATAATCAAGTTGATGGAAAACAAAGACCAGAAGAATCATTACAACGATGGAACAGATCAGACCAATACGCGAGTTGATCTGCTCTTTCAGATTAAGTGGGATGTTTTTGTTTTTTTTCATAATAAATTCCTTTGTGTATTTGCGAAGACCGTTTGCATATGATTTTAGATACAAAAGGTCCATGTTGTGTTCAATTCATTATTATAGCAAATAGATTCCGCTAAAGAAAGAATTAAGTTAAAAAAATAAACTGAAAAATGTTTTGTGATTCAAACAAATATCGGGTATAATAAAAAATATGAGCAGACGAGGGGCAGGAAGCGGAGGAAAGCAATATGAATTCGTATGAAACAGTAAACAGTATTCTGGTAAAAATGTTTAAAGATATTCTGGATATTGAAGAACGTGCGCTGATCACATCAGAATACAAAGATATATCCGTAAATGATATGCATATTATGGAAGCAATCGGTATTCAGGAGCCCAAAAACATGTCTACCGTTGCAAAAGCGGTTTCTGTTACGACAGGGACTTTGACGATCGCGATCAACCATCTGGTCAAGAAGGGATATGTAGAGCGAACGAGAAGTGAAGAGGATCGGCGTGTCGTGTTGGTTTCTCTGTCGGAGAAAGGCGAGAAGGCATTTCTTCATCACAAGATTTTTCATGAAAAAATGGTGATGGCAGTTCTTGATGATCTTAATCCGAAGGAGACAAAGGATCTTACCAGAGCATTGCTGAAACTGCAGAACTTTTTTGACAGTTACGGCAACAAAGAAAAGAATTAAAAATATTACAGGAAACATGATAAAACGGGAGGTGCGCTGAGACCAATGACATTGGCCCCGGCACCTCCTTTTGTTGCTTTTTGCAGCCGTTCATGCATATATTTCCGGAGTACCGGAAACTGAACCGGCCCGATCTCAAGCAGATTCCGGTGAAAAGTTTTCAGGTCAAAATCATCATCCAGAGTATCTTCCCATTCTTTTTTCAGATCAAGAAAATTAAGACATCCCCAGCAATATTTCTGGTAATTAGCAGGAGTTTCCACGATGTACTGAAAAATTTCAGATACAACGTGGGTATCTGTGATTCCGAAAAACTGAAGGAGACGGGCTGCCTGTGTTTCGTTCCATCCATAATAATGTATGCCGATATCAAGAAGTGAATAAATGCAAAGATTGATCCGGCGGTTCAGCGCAACCAGCCTTGTATAATCAGTGGCAGCAGGATCATCGAGATCACGGGCAGCATACTGATAACCGTAAGATTCAATATAGGTAGCCCATCCTTCTATGTAACCGGAAGAGGTGATCAAAGTACGGATGTCAGCAGGAGCAGTCTTCTGGAAGTAAATAGTCTGATAAAGGTGTCCGGGAAATCCTTCATGCGAAAGTGTGGCAAAAAGCTCCAGATTTGAAGTCTGATCAGCAGGATTTAGGTAAATGACATTTGGTGATCCGGTGTCAAGCGGCGGTGTCAGATAGAAGGCCGGACTCAAATAATTTTCCATGGATTTGTGTACGTAGCGTGTTTCAAATTCTGTCTCCGGCAGCTCGGGAAAATCATCGGCTATCCGGTCACGCAGAGCTCCAAGCATCTGTGCAGGTTTGCATTCCGGAAGATCCAGAGAGCTTTTCATCTTTCGAAGGAGAGAAGGCTGTTCTTTCAGCATCTGCTGAACCAGTTTCATATCCGTACTGATTTGTTCGGTGAGTCGGTTCTGCATATCTTTGACGGCCGTCCAGGAGCCCACCTGACTGCGGAGCAGATACAGATAATATTCTTTTCCTTTCTGCATATGTGCAAGCCCCTGACTGGGACGACCGGATCCCTGCAGAGAGAGCAGTCCCTGTATCAGCTTCTGGTAAGCCGGAATTACTGTGTTTAAAAGAATTTCTTTATGCCTGGAATTTAAAGTCTTCTGTTCTGATTCGGAAATGGTACCAAACGCTTTTAACTTGGCGGCAAAAACCTCCAGCATGTAGTTGGAATCCGGTTCTTTTATAAAAGCCTGACACTGACTGACAATACGTTTTAGCGTTGCATCACTCATAAAGTAACCGGCGTCAGCTTTTTGCCGTTCAAAATCCAGAATACTGTCAAAATAAGCGGGAACAGATGTGAGGAGATTGAGATAATCTGCAATGTCCTGTTCCTGATAAAACGCATATTCTGCGAGAAGAACAGGAAGCTGCGCCTGCATGCCGAGGCTGGGACTTAAGTATTCTTCCAGAAGATAAAAGTCAGTGGAACGCTGCTGGGTTTTATAATACAGAAGGAGCATATCGAGAGTGATCTTATTTGTCTCAGAAAGTCCTGCCGGATCAAACGTCTGGAGTTTTTTCATAATTTCCCGGTATCGGGAAATACTGTTGTCATCCGGAGCGGAAACTGTGCCAAGCGTTGGAGCGGGCCGTGTGATCTGCTGTTTTTCCGGATAGGCAATGGAATAGTGGAGATTCAGCATATTTCCGGAGACTTCTTCACGAAACAGACGGTCCGTGTAAGTTTGAAAGGAGCGGTCTGCAGAGCTTCCGCCGGCATTGAGATGACCAAGAACTGATCCGATGAGAAAAACCACACACAGAGCACAGATGATCAGAATGCGGGAAGGATTTTTGCGAAAAGATATATGCATAAAAACCTCAGTGAGAGATGCTTTTTACTATTTTATTGGAAAAAAAGGGATTGTATGCTAAACTTAAATGGCAGCAACAGAGAAAGTGAGGCAGAATATCATGGAAAATATATATGATCTGGCGATTCTGGGAGCAGGTCCTGCAGGAATCTGCGCAGCTATTTATGCGACAAGAGCAAAACTGAATACAATCTGGCTGGATAAGAAATTTGTGCAGGGCGGTCAGATTGTGGACACATATGAGGTAGATAATTATCCGGGACTGCCGGGAATCACCGGTCTGGATCTCGGGGAAGCAATGGCAGGACATGCAGAAAAACTGGGAATGAAACCGCAGAGGGAGCCGGTTCGTTCTATCGAGACAGAGCATGGAATCAAAGTTATCCGCACGAAAAAAAATGAATACCGTGCCAGAGCAGTGATCATTGCCTGCGGGGCAACACACCGCCACCTCGGAATCCCGGGTGAAGAAGAACTGAGTGGCATGGGGGTTTCCTATTGTGCGACCTGTGATGCAGCATTTTTTCAGGACAGGACGGTTGTCGTAGTCGGTGGCGGAAACGTGGCGGTGGAGGATGCGATCCTTCTTTCACGTACCTGTAAAAAGGTTTATCTGGTACACAGAAGAGATGAACTTCGTGCGGAGAAAATCCTCCAGGAGAGTCTCTTTGCATGCAAAAACGTGGAGCTCATCTGGGACAGTATTCCATTGTCCATTGAGGGGACGGATAAAGTAGAGGCATTGAAGATCCGGAACAAAAAAACACAGGAAGAAAGTTTCATTGAAACAGATGGTGTGTTTATCGCAGTCGGAATCGTTCCGGGAACAGAGAAATTCAAAGATCTGGTGAAGCTGGATGAAGCAGGATATATTGTGGCAGGAGAGGACGGGATTACCAGTGAGCCGGGAATCTTTGCAGCAGGCGATATCCGTACCAAAAATCTTCGTCAGGTCGTAACTGCAGTCGCAGACGGGGCCAATGCAGTGGCTTCGGCACAAAGATACCTTCTCGATAAATAGTTTGAGCAGTCAGACAGTAAAGAGCTATAGTTTCTGCAATTTAACGGAACTGTAGCTCTTTTGTTTTGCAAAAAAAGTCGAATAAAAACGAACAAATAGCAAATTGCACAAAGCGTGTCGAATAATGGGGAAAAATGTGGATAACGCGAAAAATGGTGTAAAAGTTATCCACATCCTAAAAAGGTTGAAAAATCGTTGTATTTGAGTTATGCACAAAGTTATCCACATTATCCACAAAAAATCAATGTGGAATAAGTGATTTACATAAATAAATAAAAAACAAATGTTTTGGTTAATAATGATGAAATTAACAAATTCGAAAAAAAGATAGAAAAATCTATTGACTTTTTCATAGTGAAAATATTACTGAATTTTGCTTTCAAAAGAAAAATTTTAAACTTTCAAACTTTAATTATCAGACAATAGTAGTAATTAAAAAGTCCATCCGCGTAATTGCAGATGGACTTTTGTAAGTTGCTTAAGAAGTCTGTTTCATTCGTTTAATAACTTTCAGACGTGTGAATTCTTCTCGCTCTTTTTCCTCAAGGGCATTCTGAATATCCTTTGTCAGTGCCTCGTATTTCGGAATTGTGATGTTCTTTAATGCGTTGGCACGTTTCTGGGTCTTCTTGATGTTGGCTGCGAGACGGATCGCTGCGTTTTCGATGCCTGCGAGCTGGATGGAAAGCTCTTTTACCTTTTCGAAGGCGGCTTTTGCTTCATCCAGAGAAGCCTTTGTGCTGTAGTAGGCATAAGTCGGGGTGTTGGTAAGCTGCTCTTCATATTCGACGAGTGGAATTTCCGTACCCATAACGCTTCGTGTCTTGATCCGAATGGAATCCTCAAGAGGAACGGTGTAGGAAACCTGCTGTACAAAGGCAATACCCATTTCCATGTTGGCTTTCTGAAGGGCTGCATAGGCGGCACGGAAAGTCACATCGATCTGTGACTGGATATCCTTTGCCTGATCGATCAGCTCCATCATTTCGCGGATCAGGATATTCCTTTTTTTATCCATCAGCTCAAATCCCTGACGGGAGAGCGCGAGGGAATTCTTGGCAAGAATTAGATTTCCCTTGGTGGGGAAGGTATTTGGATCCATAAAGCCACCTCCCCTTAACGTACGGTTTCTTTATAGTACTTGTTCAGGATCTTTGTATCAATTCGGTCAAGTTCATCCTTCGGAAGAAGTCCGAGGAGTTCCCAGCCTTTGTCTAGAGTTTCTGTGATGCTGCGGTTTTCGGTTTCGGACTGTCCGACAAACTCCGCCTCGAAAGCTTTACCAAAAACAAGATAACGCTTGTCAATCGGGGAAAGTTCATCTTCGCCGATAACGGAAGCAAGTGCTCTTGCATCGCCTACTTTTGCGTAGCAGGAGAAGAGCTGGTTGGCGACATCCTGATGGTCTTCGCGTGTAAATCCTTCACCGATACCATCCTTCATCAGTCGTGACAGAGAAGGAAGGACATTGATCGGCGGGTAGATTGCCTGTCCGTGAAGCTGACGGTCAAGAACGATCTGGCCTTCGGTGATGTAACCGGTAAGGTCAGGAATCGGATGCGTGATGTCATCATTTGGCATGGTCAGGATCGGAATCTGTGTAACTGATCCGGTACCTCCCTGCACGATTCCGGCACGTTCATACAGTGTTGCAAGTTCACTGTAGAGATAACCCGGATAACCTTTACGGGAAGGAATCTCACCTTTTGAGGAGGAAACTTCACGCATTGCCTCGCAGAAGGAGGTGATGTCGGTCAAAATAACAAGGATATGCATGCCTTTTTCAAATGCCAGATATTCAGCTGCCGTAAGTGCGATCTTGGGAGTCAGAAGTCGTTCAACGACCGGGTCGTTTGCCAGATTCAAAAACATGACAACGTGGTCGGAAGCACCGCTTTCTTCGAAGGTACGGCGGAAAAATTCTGCGACATCGTATTTGACACCCATAGCAGCGAATACGATTGCGAAGTTTTCATCGGAATCACCGCCGAGGGAAGCCTGCTGTACGATTTGTGCAGCCAGTTTGTCGTGCGGAAGACCGTTTCCTGAGAAGATAGGAAGCTTCTGTCCACGAATCAGGGTGGTCAGACCGTCGATTGCGGAAATACCTGTGTTGATATAGTTTCGCGGATATTCACGTTTGACCGGATTCAGCGGAAGGCCATTGATGTTGAGGCTTACTTCCGGTGTGATATCGCCCAGTCCGTCAATCGGCTGTCCGATACCATTGAAGGTTCGTCCGAGGATTTCCGGAGAGAGTCCGATCTCCATAGGATGGCCGGTCAGACGTGTGTGGGTATTGCCGAGGGACATATTATCTGTTCCCTCGAATACCTGAATAACTGCTTTGTCTTCATAAATTTCAATGATACGACCGATCTTCTGGGTTCCGTCGTCCATGCGGAATTCTACGATTTCTTCGTAGGAAGCATTTTTGATACCTTCCAGAACTACGAGAGGGCCGTTTATTTCACTTAATCCTAAATATTCGATTGCCATAAATCTCGTTCCCCCTGTCAGCCGTTTTTCTCTAATACTTTGTTATAAAATTCATCGATGTCTTTCTGATACTGATCAAATCGGTCAAGCTGATCATTCGGAACATCATATTTGATGGAAATGATACGTTCGAAGATATTGTCTTCTTTCAGTACGGAAACCGGCATGCCGCGGTTGATGAGGGCTTTTGATTTCTCATACAGATACAGGATGATCTCCATCATCTTGAATTGTTTTTCCATTGGGACACAGGTGTCTTCCTGATGGAAGGCATTCTGCTGAAGGAATCCGAGTCGGATGACACGGGCAATCTCCAGCGTCAGTTTCTGATCATCCGGAAGAACGTCGCTTCCAATCAGTTTTACGATCTCCATCAGAGAACTTTCCTGGTTGAGGATCGCCATGATCTGATTTCGGTCTGCTACAAATTTCGGTGATACGTGATCGCGGTACCATGGGGTCAGATCTTCGAGGTATTCACTGTAACTGGTCAGCCAGTGGATAGCCGGGAAGTGTCTTGCATAGGCAAGAGATTTATCAAGTCCCCAGAAGCAGCGGACAAAACGTTTAGTGTTTTGCGTAACAGGTTCGGAGAAGTCACCACCCTGTGGGGAAACGGCACCGATGATAGATACGGAACCCTCTGTACCATTGAGGTTCTGCATCATGCCGGCACGCTCATAAAATGCGGAAAGCTTCGATGCAAGGTAAGCCGGGAAACCTTCCTCGGCAGGCATTTCTTCCAGACGTCCGGAGAGCTCACGGAGAGCTTCGGCCCAACGGGAGGTGGAGTCTGCCATGATCGCTACGTCATAACCCATGTCACGGTAGTATTCTGCAAGTGTGACACCGGTGTAAATGGATGCTTCACGTGCTGCAACAGGCATGTTGGATGTGTTGGCAATCAGCGTGGTACGGTCCATCATAAGGTTACCGGATTTCGGGTCGATCAGTTTGCTGAAATCTTCGAGAACCTGAGTCATTTCGTTTCCACGTTCTCCGCAGCCGATGTAAATGATGATATCTGCATCGGACCATTTTGCAATCTGATGTTGTGTCATGGTTTTTCCTGTACCGAAACCGCCAGGAACGGCAGCTGTACCGCCCTTTGCAATCGGGAACAGGGTATCAAGGATACGCTGGCCGGTGACAAGCGGAACGCTTGCCGGATAACGTACATGAGTGGGTCTCGGAATACGGATCGGCCATTTCTGTGCGAGCGCGAGATCTCTGGTACTTCCGTCGCGAAGCTCAATAGTTACAATCGGCTCCAGAATGGTGTAATCTCCATCAGGAGCAGCTTTAATGACGGTACCTTCGGCAATATTCGGCGGTACCATGGATTTGTGGAGAATAGAAGCGGTTTCCTGTGTTTCGGCAATGACCGTGCCCGGACCTACGACATCTCCTTCTTTTACAGTAATATGTGTGTGCCATTTTTTCTCTGTATCAAGAGAATCTACACTGACACCACGGGAAATATATTTTCCGGAAGTTTTTGCAATCTCTTCCAGAGGACGCTGGATACCATCAAAAATATTGTGGATGATACCCGGTCCGAGAAGTACGGAAATAGCATCGCCGGTACCGATAACGGTTTCGCCCGGACGAAGCCCTGTTGTTTCTTCGAATACCTGAATGGTAGTCATGCCTTTTTTCAGACCGATGACTTCGCCGACAAGATGATCTTTGCCAACATAGACCATTTCGGAAATTTTGAATCCGGAGTCACCCTTCAGATAGATAACAGGACCGTTGATGCCATAAATAATACCTGTTTTATTCATGGGTCATTCCTCCGTCAAAGTTGAATTCTTTGCGCATGGCATCGAGATTGGCTGCAAATGAATTGTCAATCAGGATATTTTTGTGCGGGATCTCTGCACGGATTCCGCCGATGAAATCTTCTCCGGAGACCTGAAGTGAAACGCCGGTCTTCTGAATAAGCGCATCCAGACGTTCCCTGTCAGTGCTGGAAAGGAAAATATGAATCTCATCATTTTCGGCAAAATCCTGTGCTTCTTTGATTTTCCGGCAAAGATATGTTTCATATTCGGGAGTTGACATAAAGTCTCTGATTTTGGTGCTCACTTCGCCAAAAAGAGCTTCTTTCAGTTCTTCCTGCTTTTTGGACCAGTCTCTTTTGAGAGTGATCTGTTCGGCGGAAAGAGCCTTGTTGACTTCACGACGGACATGCTCTGTTTCGGCTTTTACTTCTGCCTCTGCATTCTGGCGGCTGAGTTGTCTGTGCTCTTCAAGCTTTTCGGAAAGCAGCTTTTTATGTTCCTGAATCGCCTGCGCTGCATCTTCACGGGCTTCTTCAAGGGAAACCTCATAAAAATGCTGCAGCTTTTCGTCAATTGTCATGATAGTGTTACCTCCTGCCTACAATTTCAGTCCGATTGCTTCATTAACATATGAAGTGATAAAATCCGGTTTACGGCCGGTTCCGTGTCTGTCAGGAATTTCAATGATCAGGGGCGTTTTGTGATGCAGACGGACTTCATCGATGATTTCGGGAAATTCTCTGCCGAATTTTTCGGTCAGAAGGATGATTCCGATCTCTTTATCGGAGATTGCCTGTTCGAGGGCATCTTTCAGTTCGCTGCGTTCGTGAATGACAACACCCTCCACACCTGCCAGACGCATGCCTGTGTAGGTATCAATGTTATCACTGATCAAATACATTTTCATAGGGAGCGCTCCTTAAAGCTTACCAAGGATCATAAAGGAAATGATCAGACCGTAAAGTGCGATACCTTCTGCCATAGCTACGAAGATAATGGATTTACCAAACAGGGATCCGTCTTCGCTCAGTGCGCCAAGAGCTGCACTTGCGGAGCTTGCAACGGCGATACCGGAACCAAGACCGGAGATACCTGTAACAAGAGCTGCACCGAGATAACCAAGACCTGTAGCAAGTCCGTCAGCAGAAGAGCCGGCAGCCTGTACGCTTGCAGTACCTGCGAAGCTGACTACGGTTGCGACAAGAAGCACACCGAAGAACATAAAGCAGTTGGCGATCAGAGATTTTTTGTAACGTTTTTTACTCTTTTCGCCGAGGAAAAAGTAGCCGAAAGGTACGATGATGCTGAGAATCATTGCAATTGCAGTTGTAATCTGAATAATCATGTTCATGATAATATCCTCCTGATGATAAAAATGTAGGTTTATTGGGTGGGCTTTGCCCGTATATTTTATTTCTGCGCGCTTTTACGTAATGTTTTCATAAATGGCTGGAATTCACGGCCGTTGCCTGCATAGAAACGGCTGAAGATCTCATAGTACTCCAGACGGAGAACCTGAATACCAACGATCAGACCTTCCATTGCACATACGAAGATGTTGCCGAGTACGACAACGATCCAGTTGGGGCTGCCTCCGTTGGTAGCACCGGCAAGCATAAGTACGACTTCCATCATTGCTGCGTGGCTTACGGCAAATGCGCCGATACGCAGGAAGGAAAGTGTATTGGAAAGGTAGCTGAGCAATACTTCAAATAATTCGAAGAAGCTTTGTACGAAGAACATACCTTTCTGCTCCGGGAAAATCTCTGATTTCTTTTCAACGAGGTTGGTAAGAGGCTCCTTGAGGAACATGAGCAGGAGCGGTACGCCAAACATCACGACAAGAACAGCAGTTGCCGGAAGTTTTTTGCCGGAAATAAAGAGTCCGACAGTCAGTACGATCGAACCATAGAAAACAAGTCCGGCTACGGCGTTGCTGTCAAACCAAGCCTTTTCGACATCTTTGTTTCGGAGGGAATTGATGATATTGAATATCATACAGATCAGAATAATAAACATTCCGAAACCGATGGCGATAACAAAAACTGCATTCAGTCTTCCGACCAGTGGTACGTCCATCATCTGGTTCATAGGTTTCAGCCATATGGCTTTCAGGACATCCTCGAAACCGAAGAAGCTGCCGTACATGAAACCGAAAAATACGGAAAATACACCGGCACAGCTGATGATTCCCGCAAGGTCCATATGTTTGGTTTTGTAAAGGAACAGACCGCCGAGGAAAAGGATCAGTCCCTGGCCGACGTCACCGAACATAGCTCCGAAAATAAAGGAATATGTGATGGCAACAAACCATGTAGGATCCATTTCGTTGTAGGCAGGAAGTCCATACATTTTTACATACATTTCAAAAGGTTTGAAAAGCTTTGGATTCTTAAGCTTTGTAGGTGGCTTTTTCCTGGCGGGAGCCTGCTGGTCTTCCATGAGACAGAAGATTTTTTCATCGTTCTGAATATCCTTCTGGAAAGCAAGTGCATCCTTTTCGGTCATCCAGCCGCACAAAATATAGAAGGTGTTGGTGTCACCATGTGTGCAGGCGGCCAGTTTACGGATGTCAAAGCTTCTGGAGCAGGCTTCAAGAGCGGCTTTTGCGGAAATGATCGCAGAGCAGTTGTCCTCGAGGAATTTCTGGTAGGCTGCTTTGTTGGCATCGAGACCTGCGTGGATCTCACGATGTCTGTGGTCCAGTTTTTCGAAAGCTTCTGCGGCGGTTCCATGATATTCATCAGGAATAAAAATTCGCTCAAAATGCATGGATGAATATACGGCATGTACTTTGTGAGCCTGATGCTCCGGTACAAAATAAACACCGTAGATATATAATTCATCTTCTCCGCATTTGATAAAAAGAGTATCCAGATTGTCGTAGATATATTTCTCGAATTTCTGGAGATACTGCTTTTCGATACGTCCGAAACGATAGTGGATATATTTGAAGTTCAGGATCTGTGACACATCAAAATCCAGATTTCTGAATGGACGGATAATTTTCAGAGAGTCGACCATTTCAGCGTGTTCTGACTGGAGACGGGATTTCTCGGCATCCAGCTCCTGCGCTTTGTTCCGGAGATTCTGAACAGTCTTGAGAGCCGTTTCTAAGGACATATCACTGACGACTGCCTTTTCAGGTGCTTCCAGTTGTTCGTAGAAACTGTCGATCACATTCAGATGATCTTTGTAAGGATTAATCTCCAGAAACGGCGACAGATTTGCGACTTCGGTGAGCTCTGCAAGGGCATTTTCCAGATGAATCTCATATCTGGAAAGGTAGGTTTCCGTCATTCTGTCAATATCCGCTTTTGGCCCGGTGATGCTTAAAAATTTCATTTTCTCAATCATGATTTTATCCTCCGGGATGGTTAATTGTTACGAATATACTGCATTGCTTCGTCCGGTGCCACACCATAACGGATACATTCGATGGCGATGGTCAGACGGTTTACTTCATGCTCCTTGTGATACATGTAGGAATAAAGCATCGCGACGGAATAAGGATCGCGTCGGGCCTCTTTTTCCAGGGTACTGCGGAGCATGTAATTATAAAATTCTTCGAGATTGTGTGCGGAAAGATGTTCGTATTTTTTTCCGTAATAAGTCCTGCGGAAAAGCTGCTGTGATTCTTCATAGGTTGCAGCTTCAACGATCGCACGGATCTCTTCTTTTTTCAGTTTATAGTTCATCGGGATCAGCAGAGCATAAATATCTGCCGGCGCCATGCTGAAGTAGCGCTTCGAACGAAAAATAAATTGAAGATTCAGCATATCGAATTTTTCACCGTAGGCCTTTGTGATCTGTTCGAGATCTTTGCCTGAAAAAAGTTTCCTGCGGACTTTCCATATCAGTGAAAAATAATATAGATCCAGAGCCATTCCGTAATCAAAAAGGAGTGCGGTATCGTGGTTCTGTATCTGAGAAAGTGGACTGTAAAATTCGTTTCCTTTAAGGGCATTGATGAATTCGTCCATCGTTTTGCATGCGGTAAGTGCATCCAGATCGAGGTTGGAATGCCGACGGAAGAACTCCCGGTAAGGAGAAAGGTCGACAGGGTCTGTATCGCGGTGGTCAAAAAGGTTGGTCATGAGCTCTTTGAGAACACGGATTTCATATCGTCTGGAATACAGATCGAGGAATTTTCGCTGTTCGGAGCTTGCAAACTGATAAATCTTTGAAAAATTATTGAAAATAGATGCTTTCAGTAATTTTTCAATCTGACCGCGGTGCAGGGAATTTTCATCAAGTGATGCCCATGTTTTGGAATACTCCGGTGTCCGCTTGAGCCATGCGGCGGCATGTGATGTGCTTGTAAACTGAAGCATTTCCTGAATCTGGTCTTCGGTGATCAGTTTACTCTGCATGGCGCGGATTTTTGTGGAGATTCCGCTGTAGGAAAGGAGTTTTCCCATGTCAGATCACTCCTTTCATCGTTTTAGAAGTTGTTGGAATAGGTCTTCCGAAAGCTGCCGGTGATTTTCCTTGTAATAGACATCCAGATCGGCAAGGTGCTGCTCTGTTTGCTGGCGCAGAGCGGTCAGTTCCTGATCCTTGCGAGATTCCAGACTGTCCCGAAGTGCCTGTATCTTGCGGTTTGTTTCCTGTTCCAGTTCCAAATCAAGGTCCTTACACTGCTGTTCCATTTCGGCTGAAAGGGCTGCTTTGGTTCTGTCGGCATCTTGCATGATGCGCTGCGCTGTGATCTCGATTTCAGATAACTTTTGAAGTATCTGCTCCATATTCACCCTCCTTTTCTATGTTTTTTTGGAACTTTATCATATAATACACCTTTTGTTAAAAAAATACTATAAAAAATTGCACAATAAAGGGTAAAAGACTTACTGTTAAATAGGTGATTTTTGATATTGTGAACAGAGCCTGCAGGTATCGCTGTATAAAAACAGGAATTATGCTTGCCCGATATGAAGGAAACGTGTATGATAATAAACATATTCAACAGGACGGAGAAATAATTTATGAGATTAAGAAATATACCAGGAGCCAAAGATGCCATCACAGAAAGCCCTTATGTAGTACAGAATCCGGCAGAATGTAAGGGGAAATGGGCGCAGGTGTTTACACAGGAGCAGCCGATTCATATTGAAGTAGGAATGGGCAAGGGTCGTTTCCTTATGGATATGGCAAAACTGCACCCGGAAATCAATTATATTGGAATCGAGATGTACGACAGCGTGCTGCTCCGCGCACTCCAGAAGAGGGAAAAGATTGAAGAAGCGGGAGAGAAGCTTGATAATCTGAAATTTATGTGTGTGGATGCGAGACTGCTTCCGGAGATTTTTGAAAAAGGTGAGATTCAGCGTATTTATCTGAATTTCTCTGATCCATGGCCAAAGGCACGCCATGCAAAGAGAAGACTGACTTCACGGGAATTTCTTGCACGTTACAGTCAGATCCTTCCGGACGGGGCGACCGTAGAGTTCAAGACAGACAATAAGGGTCTGTTTGAGTTTTCACTGGAAGAAGTAAATGAGAGTGAAGGATGGAAACTGGTTGCGCATACCTTTGACCTGCATCATCAGGAAGATATGATGGAAGGAAATGTCATGACAGAATACGAGGAGAAATTTTCTTCTGTGGGTAATCCAATCTGTAAGCTGATCGCGGTTTTTCATGAATGAGCGGTTTGTTATTGGAACATTGAAGTGTATATGTATAACAGGAAAGTGTGAAATGTGTGGCGGACAGGAAGATATAGCTCCTGCCTGCTACACGTTTTTTGGAATTTAACATATAATATAGGAAGATTTGCATTTCGGGATGGATTTCTATGGCACAAAAAAGATGCAACTGCCGCATACATGCGCTTATGGCACAGTTCTTTTATGAACACAGGTGCCTGGATGGCTGCTTCCGCAAAGTCCGCAAAAGTGCGGACGAATTATGCAAAATACTGGATTGCATGTCGTCGCCAAAACCTAAAGATAAGGAAAAAAAGAAAGAAAAATAAAAAAACATAAAAAATTATAAAATTTTTCTTGACTTTTTGCCGGGGCTTTCATATAATAGTTTTTGCGTCAGGGAAATCCTGAACGAACAATTTCATAAACATGCGCTTTTAGCTCAGTTGGTAGAGCACCTGACTCTTAATCAGGGTGTCCAGGGTTCGAGCCCCTGAAGGCGCACTAAGAACACTGTTTTTGCAGACGTAGGAGCTGCGGGGACGGTGTTTTTCTTGTTTTTACAAGGGTTTCAGGGGTGTAAGGAGATGTCCCCAAACTATTATTCCCCAATACTTTTGCAGTATTGAAAGAACGATTCCTCCTGCTCGGAGCGGATTCCATATTTTCTTCTCGCGATATAAAATTTTGATTTCCAGATGGATGTCTGTACCGGAATTGCCACAAGATTGTGGAGATGTACAATATCCATGTAAGGCAAAACGGAAATTCCGAATCCGTTTCCGATAAGGCCTGTAATAACTTCTATTTCTTCGGCGGAACACACCGGCTGGATGGTGATTCCTTCTGCGGCAAAAACCTGCTCCTGTAATTTGCGGAAGCCACTGGTCTTGGAAAACATAATCTGTGGGTAGTCTGCAACGTCTTTTAAAGAAATCGCATTTCTTTTTTCAAGAGGATGGCCCTTTGGAACGACTACTGCAATATAAGAATCACGAATGGGATAGTATTCCAGATCCTTGGATTTTAAAAGATCTGAACAAAAACCAATATCGTATTTGCCATCCAGAAGTCCTTCTGAAATTTCCGGTGTCAGGTGGTTGTAAATGACAAAAGGAAATGTTGCACCAGATTCTCTCAACATGCGTGGAACCATGCCTGCCGCCAGAGGATACACCGTACCGATTCGAACTGTTTTTTCCTCCGCCCGCATTCCGGCGGCTCTCTCTTCCATTCGAAGATAAATATCCAGAATATCTTCTACATCAGTCATCAGTTCTTTGCCATAATGACTCAGACTTACATTTCGTCCTTCTTTCTGAAAAAGAGGAACACCATATTCTTCTTCAAGTGTTTTGATTGCATGGCTGAGCCCCGGCTGTGAAATGTTCAGGGCTTTTGCAGCTTTTCCGTAGTGCTGAATTTTGGCAAGCTCGGCGAAGTACTTTAAATATTCAATATTCATATTTTTCTCTTTCTGAAATCTTTTTCTTGTATTATATCATTTATAATTAAAAAATAGAATTGATTTATTCAAAATAATCATTTGTTTTTATGAATTTTTCTATATATAATAAGCACAGTTCCATACAGTATAAAAAGAAGAAAACAACAAATTGTTTTATTATGAAAAAAGAGGAGATGCAAGGTATGAATACGAAAAAAATTCATTTTGCAGGAGAAACAGCGCTGCTACTTGTTTTGCTGATCAATTCACTTGGTGTGGATCTGATGTCTAAAAGTGGGCTGGGGATTTCAACGATTTCGTCCGTGCCGCTTATTTTTAACAATGTATTTCCGATAATTTCCTTTGGAACATGGAATTATATTTTCCAGACATTACTTGTGATCACGCTGATGATTTTGAAACGGTCTTTCTGTCCGGGATACCTGTTTTCTTTCGTGATAGGAATCGGATTTGGAAAAATGATCGACGTTCACAACATCTGGGTTCAGACACTGCCAAACGCACTGCCATTAAATGTGTTTTACTTTATCATGGGATTTTTCCTGATGTGCTTTGGTATCTGCCTTGCCAACAACTGCATGCTTCCGATCATCCCTACAGATATTTTTCCACGGGATCTGTCTGAAATTCTGAAAAAGAAATATAAACTGATCAAAACATCTTTTGATTTGAGCTGTCTGACGACAACAGTTATTTTGTCACTGGTAATTCTCCACAGATTTTATGGGATCGGAATCGGCACAGTCTTTTGTGCATTTCTGACCGGAAAAACAGTTTCGATTATTCAAAAGTTTGTAGGTGAACATATAGAGTTTTATCGGCTGACGGGAAAGAAACGCATGATGTTGGGAAGAAATGTACGACATGCATAAATAACAGAAGCTGCTGATTTTGTATTAAAAAATCGGTGGCTTTTTTAATTAAAAATTTATTATATGTGCTTTGTTGTGTGGGAAAAACTTGTTGTTCTTTTGTTGAGAGGACAGTACAAGTATTGTAAGATAAGAAGGAGTATATTCTCTTTTAATTTGGTTTGGTTTTGAGAGGTTTCGGGTGAGAAAGTAAAAGTGTTCAGGACAAAGGAGCAAAAAGTATGTATGAAGAAATGATAGCATTATTGATTATTGTCTGTATTATTGTGTGGACGGCCGTTTTAATAAAATATTTGCATGAAAACAAGAAATACAAAAATTCAAGTTACGGAAAACAAAGTAGTAAAAGCTTTTGGAAGACAATTTCAAATCAGGGGGCAAGAGGTGAATACCGAACTTCATTGGTTATTGATGATGCACCATTAAAAGATAAGATGATTTTCAATTGTTACATACCGAACAGAAACGGTGATAAAACGGAAATTGATATGATCATGTTGTGCAACAAAGGAATTTATGTTATAGAAAACAAAAACTATTCCGGATGGATTTTTGGAGATGAAAAGAGTAAGAATTGGTGTGAAACTTTGAAAGGAAAAAAATATTTCTTCTATAATCCGATAAAACAGAACAAAAGTCATATAAAAAATCTGGAAAAGATGCTGAAGGTTGGAGATGAGAAATATATTTCGCTTATTACATTTAATGCAAATGCTAATTTGAAAAAAGTTTCTGCGGAAAGTCAGAATGTGTATGTGATTGGCTATAATAAATTAAAGCAATTTATGAAAGATCAGTTGGATAAATCAGATGCATTAACGGATGAACAGATAGAAGAGATATATCAGAAACTTTTGCCGGGTACACAACTCAGTGATGCGGAGAAGCAGGAACATATTGAACGCATAAGGAAAACATATAAAAAGTGATACAAAAAGAAGGAGGGCCGGGCTTGTCGTGCCCGGCGAGTATGAAAAAGAAAAATCTATGTAAAAAAGCATTCGCTTTATTTGCTTATTACTATACCGGGAATCTGTGATGAATTTGTGATGAGAGATTGAAGAAAACGTGATAGATTTCTAAAGAACTTCTAAAGTAAAAATAACGTATTTCGAAAAATCTGTCCGGTGGAGGAAATTTGCCGTTGTAAAAGTTCTGTTACTCATTTATAATGAGAAGAAGATTCTAAGTTACCGCGAACAGAATGCGCGGTAATGATTCTAAAGAGATTTTATAGGTAAAAAACAGGAGGAAAGCCTTGAAAAAAGAATTAGTTATTGTCATTGATTTTGGCGGTCAGTACAATCAGCTTGTTGCAAGACGTGTCAGAGAATGCAATGTATACTGCGAAATCTATTCTTACAAGACCGATCTTGCAAAGATCAAAGAGATGAATCCTAAGGGAATCATCCTTACCGGCGGTCCGAACAGCTGTTATGAGGCAGATTCACCGACATACCAGAAAGAATTATTCGAGCTTGGTATTCCGGTACTTGGACTTTGCTATGGCGCACAGCTTATGATGCATGTCCTTGGCGGCAAAGTTGAAAAAGCAGAGATCAGCGAGTATGGTAAAACAGAACTTCTCGTTGATAAGACAGATTCCAAAATTTTCGAAAATGTATCCGATAAGACAATCGTATGGATGAGCCATACAGATTACATTTCCAAACCGGCACCGGGATTCGAGATTGCTGCACATACAGCAGACTGTCCGGTAGCTGTTGCTGAAAATGCAGATCAGAAACTGTATGCGATCCAGTATCATCCGGAAGTACTTCACACAGTAGAAGGTAAGACGATGCTGTCCAACTTCGTGCTTGGCGTATGTGGCTGTGCGGGCGACTGGAAAATGGACGCATTCGTTGAGAATACTATCAAAGAAATTCGTGAAAAAGTCGGCGATGGCAAGGTACTTCTTGCACTGTCCGGTGGAGTTGATTCCTCCGTTGCAGCAGGACTTCTTTCCAGAGCAATTGGTAAACAGCTTACCTGTGTATTTGTAGATCATGGTCTTCTCCGTAAAGATGAAGGTGACGAAGTGGAAGGAGTATTCGGTCCGAATGGTCAGTTTGATCTGAATTTCATCCGTGTGAATGCACAGCAGAGATATTATGATAAGCTTGCCGGAGTCACAGAGCCGGAAGCAAAACGTAAGATCATCGGAGAGGAATTTATCCGTATCTTCGAAGAAGAAGCAAAGAAGATCGGAGCAGTAGATTTCCTCGCACAGGGAACCATTTATCCGGATGTTGTAGAGAGCGGTCTTGGCGGTGAATCAGCTGTGATCAAATCTCACCACAACGTAGGCGGTCTTCCAGATTTCGTAGATTTCAAAGAAATCATCGAGCCGCTGCGTGACCTCTTCAAAGATGAGGTTCGTAAAGCCGGACTGGAACTTGGAATTCCGGAAAGACTGGTATTCCGTCAGCCATTCCCAGGACCGGGACTTGGTATCCGTATCATTGGAGAAGTTACCGCAGAAAAGGTAAGAATTGTACAGGATGCAGATTATATCTACCGTGAAGAAGTCGACAAGGCAGCCGCCGGCTACAAGAAAGAGCACGGAGAGGATCCATCCTGGATGCCGAATCAGTACTTCGCAGCACTTACCAATATGCGAAGCGTAGGTGTTATGGGTGATTTCAGAACATACGATTATGCAGTTGCACTTCGTGCAGTTAAAACAATCGACTTCATGACTGCAGAGTCCGCGGAGATTCCGTATGAAGTATTGAACAGAGTTATGAATCGTGTGATCAATGAGGTTAAAGGAGTTAACCGCGTATTCTACGATCTGACCAGTAAGCCACCGGGAACGATTGAGTTCGAATAACGGACAAAAAACCTCGGATGCCCATTTTACAAGGGTTTCCGAGGTTTTGTTATGTCTGTTGGCTCTATTTTGGCTCTATTTAAGAAATTTTGATAGGTAAAAACGTCGACGGATTAAAAAATATAGGATTTGAGCAACCAAACAAAAAACATAGATATAATAAATCCGATTGTGGCACTTAGTAAAGCTGAAAGCAGTTGCTGATAAGGACGTTTTCCTTTTTCTTGTGCTTTTTCAATTTCATCTAATTGCTTTCCTTCGGTGAATGCCACAATTTCTTTGTACGTCATAATATCATTTTCTTTTTTGAACTTTTCTACTCTTAAAGCGTAATATATCATAATTAAGAAAAGAATTCCCCAAACGATATATCCACAATATCCTAAAAATACTGCCAATGGCACAGCTGCAATGACAGTTAATATTAAAAGTACTGTAAAAATAGCTCCATCACGATTAAATTTCTGTATAGCTTCTTTGCTAATTTCTTCTTTCATAGTAGTAATATCTCCTTTGATTAGTTGATCAAGAGAGATGTGAAATGTTGAACTTAACAGTAGCAGGCTATGAATATCTGGATAACTTTTATCATTTTCCCAATTAGAAATAGTTTGTCTTGTGACATATATTTTTTCTGCAAGTTCTTCCTGAGATAAATTCATATCTGTTCGATATCTTTTTATCTGTTTATACAGTTCCAATGCGCGTCCTCCTTTTTACGTGTTTTTTCTCTCGACCTAGACATATCGTATTAAATGTTAGTAAATGATTCTATCAAAATGCTTTTACATAGAGTAAATTCAATAGTCAAAGGTCTTTTACATAGTAGAATGAGAGGTTATATCTATTGTGGAAATACTTTTACAGTAATTCTGTTGGTTCCTTTTTTGACAACCATATTATCATCTACTAGATGATTTTTTATATCTTCCATGTTCTGCTCAATCTCAGTGATAGTTTCTGCATAATTATCTTCGGCACTCAATTTATTCTTGGAGTTTTCCAGATTTTCTTTTATTTGCTTTGCTTTAAGATAGGTGCAAAGTTTATTGTTGATAGCAGCGTTCTGAAAAGAAAATTTCACAGTAGAAGGGATAAACTCTCCATTTTCATCTCTTTCTGCTTCAAATTTCATATCTACTTGCTCATCTAATTTAAACAGTAAAGAAAGTACATCAGATACAGTTTCTATATCAAAATCCATGAATAGATTAATGCTGATGCCAAGAGCGTTTGTGATTTTCAGTAATTGATCCGGCTTTGGATTGCGAATACCATACTCATACTTTTTGATAGTAGCCGGATTTATGCCGGAAAGATTTCCCAACATTTCTTGTGATATTCCACGTATATTCCGATAATATTTGATTTTTTCTCCGACAGTCATAGTGTTTCTCCTTTTTGTGCTTTGTGGGTATAGAGATAGTTTAGCACATTGGGACACATTTGTGTATAAAAATTTATGAAAAATACTTGACGAACACAAATGTGTACTATATAATACGAATTACAAGGAACACAAAAGTGTACTAAGATTAAAGAGGAAAGGAGAAATGAATATGGAGAATACGATGAAAATGTATATTACCGCAGATGAAGTTGCTGAATTACTCGGAGTATCTAGAGGGTATGCATATAAAGTTATTCGAGGACTGAATGATGAGTTGAAAGCAAAGGGATTTCGAGTGATTTCAGGGAAAGTGCCAAGAAAGTATTTTCAGGAAAAATATTATGGAATGGTTGTTTAGAAGAAAGAGGGGATGAAGATATGCCGGCAACAAGAGACGGAAAATTATGGCGCAGTCAGTTTTATTATAAAGACTGGCAGGGAGTACGCCGCAAAAAGAACAAACGAGGTTTTAAGACAAAAGGAGAAGCAGATGAATGGGAAAGAAACTTTCTTCAGCAACAGCAGAAGAATCTGGATATCAGTTTTGAGAATTTTGTAGAAATTTATTTTGCGGATATGGAGAACCGTTTACGGGAAAGCACGATTATTAATAAGCGATATGTGTTTGACTTGAAAGTAACTCCGTATTTCAAACATAAGAAAATGTGTGAAATTCGAACTTCAGATATCAGAGCATGGCAGAATGAGTTGATTAAAAAGGGATATGCTCCGACTTATCTGAAAAGTATTAACAATCAGTTGGCAGCGCTTTTTAATTATGCTGTACGCTATTATGATCTGCGTGATAATCCTTGCAGAAAAGCAGGAAGTATCGGAAAGAGCAAGGCTGATGAAATGGATTTTTGGACAAAACAGGAGTTCAAAGAGTTCTTGCCATCTATGGATAGTAAGCCTGAAGCAAGAATGGCATTCCTGCTCTTATATTGGACTGGTATGAGAATTGGAGAATTGCTTGCTTTAACTTATGAAGATATAGACTTAGAAAAACGTTGTATCACGATTAACAAGTCATATCAGCGTTTGAACGGTAAGGATATGATCACGCCGCCGAAGACTCCGAAAAGCAATCGTCAAATAGCTATTCCGCCATTTTTAGCGGAAGAATTAAAAGAATATTGCAGTATGTTGTATGGAATAACGGCAAATGAAAGAATGTTTCGATTTACAAAATCATTCATGGAACATGAAATGGTTCGGGGGATAAAAGAAACAGGTGTTAGACGTATCCGTCTGCATGATTTAAGACATTCTCATGCGTCATTGTTGGTTGAAATGGGATTTCAGCCATTGGCGATTGCAGAACGGTTGGGGCATGAGAAGATTGAGACTACCTTGAACACATACTCACATTTGTATCCCAATAAACAAGCAGAATTGGCAGAGAAGTTGGAAATTGCCAATGGAGAGGAGTAGCTATGAGCGGAGTACACAAATACCCAACAATCAGTTTTCGTATTTCCCCAAGAGAGAGGGACGAAATAGAAGCAAAAATCAAAGCGAGCGGTATGCAGAAAAAAGATTATTTTGTACGTTCCTGCATTTATAACAAAGTGTGCGTAGTCGGGAAAAAAGAAGTGATATATCAACTGGTTGAGGAATTACAACTTATGCAGTACAACATTGCGGAAATCCTAAAGCAATTTGAAGAGCAGGAAATCCTGTTATCAGACGAAGGATTGGAGCAGATGAAAAATGACTGTCTGGATATGCTGAAAGCCATTATATGGATGTTAGACGGAGCAAAGTATCTTTGGCAGGGAACTGAAAAAAGTCCTGACAGCGGCAACTGTTAGGACTTACGAAAAATCGGATAACCTTTGTTATCAAGATATTTACAAAATCAGTATAACAGAGGTTCTCCGCAGAAACAACAGAATTTTTGAATGGAGGACTTTATGGAAGAACAGAAAATTGAATTAAAAATTATCAATATGGCAGATATTCAATCGCAGGAAATTGAATGGTTGTGGTATCCGTTTATCCCTTATGGGAAATTGACAATTATTCAAGGCGATCCGGGAGATGGAAAAACAACACTTGTATTGAATCTTGCAGCCAAATTATCAAAGGGTATCGGACTTGATGAAGATATGCAGGTATCAGAGCCTATGAATATTATTTATCAGACTGCCGAGGATGGATTAGCAGATACAGTTAAGCCAAGACTTGAAGTGGCAGATGCTGATTGTGAGAAAATTATGGTTATTGACGAAAGCGAAAAATCTCTTTCTATGATAGATGAACGTTTGGAACAGGCGATTGTTCAAACCAATGCACGATTACTTATTTTAGACCCGATACAAGCCTATCTGGGTGGCGGAATGGATATGAACCGGGCAAATGAAGCAAGAGATATGACTAAGAAATTAGGACTTTTAGCAGAGAAGTATAAGTGCGCGATTATCCTAATTGGCCATATGAATAAGGCTGCCGGAAACAAGGCGGCATATCGAGGAATGGGTTCGATTGACTTTTTTGCAGTAGCAAGAAGCGTTCTTTTAGTCGGCAGAATAGAGGGACAGAAAAATACAAGAGCAGTTGTGCAGATAAAGAATAACCTTGCCGCATTCGGACATTCAAAGGCATTTGAACTGACGGAAGAAGGCTTTCATTGGCTGGGCGATTATGAAATTACGGCAGACGAATTGTTGGGAGGAATCACCCCGAAAGCAAATAAAAAGGAGCGGGCAAAACAACTCATTTATGAACTGGCAGAAACAAACAGCGTGGTAAAAAGTGAGGATATTGTTAACCTTGCCGAAGAAAAAGGAATTTCAAAACGAACATTGGAAAATGCGAAAAAAGAGTTGGGTATTAAAGGAAAACGGATTGGAGAATCATGGTATTGGAAACTTGATGAAATCGTGAAACCGTAGATAAGAACGCAACAATGCAGAGTGTATAGAAATTGCAGAGACGTAAATGTAAGGTTGCAAAAACTAAAGACATTGCATTGTTGCGGAGTTGGAAAGGAGAGCGTATGAAACAAATACAGATACCGGAGCAGTTATTTATGGAACTTGTAAAATTTCATTTGCTGGATATGGAAGAAAATTTACCAAGTATAAAACAAGGATTAGAAGCGAAATTGGATGCTTTGGTAATGAGAGATTTATATTCAAAATACAAAACTGCGCCCACAGAGGAAGAACGGGAAC
>OLNC01000045.1_pt1 | contig 132039 bp, 127 predicted proteins | sample 1672011 | NCBI WGS metagenome assembly OLNC01 (sample SAMEA3136636, study PRJEB25190) | human gut metagenome | biome: human gut; feature: human-associated habitat; material: faeces | place: Austria | collected 2013
GATTGCTTCTGTCAAGAGTAGAAGCAGAAAGTCTGAAAGAGCGTGATATTCTCTGTCCGACTTGTAAAATTGATTTAGCTAATGCACAGGATATATGGGAAGATAAGATTTTACCTCTTACTGCAAAAGAACATGATATTTTACTGGATTGCTATCGGACTAAGCTTAGGTATAGTTATTGGGTTTTTAATAGATGATATTGGTCTTGGAATGTGTCTGGGGGTTATGATGGGTGTTAGCATCGGCCCTGCAATTGATGTGCTGAGAAAAAATAAGAAATCAGAGGAGCAAGAGGATAATGATGAGAAAGAATAATGTGCTTCGCAAATATATAGCGTCACTTCTATTATTTTTGTTATTTGAGACAGTGGCAATCACGTTGTGGAAGGCTAAAGGAAACTTGTTTTATCTGTTGAATTTCAGCTACATTGGAGGATGCCTTGCGTTGGGAACAGCACTTTTTACTGCAGGAAAACGCTATGCCCGACATTTTGTGCAGCTGACGGTCGGAAGTTATATGCTGTTGTACTTAGGTGTGATTTCCTGTGAAAATATGCAGATCGAGGGTTTCTGGTACTATCTGTTTCTTGGTGTTTTTGAGGCGGCAAGAATCCACTACGCAGTCGCGAAGATATTCGGTCCACTGTTTTTCAATCCTGCGTGTTCACTGCGATGAAAGCAAATGTGTTCATTGTGGAAAATGTCTGCGTGTCTGCCCAATGAATGTGGAGGTCAATAAGGAATCCAGCAAACGAAAGAGAGGAACGGAGTGAATACTCTGTTATGAATGTACGAAGGTCTGTGCGACCAAAGCATTGCATTAAAAAATGGAGTTGGAGATATAGCTGCAATGGCAAAGTCGAGTTTTGTACATACACCAAAAAATAAAAGATATAATTTGGAATGGAGATTATGATATACTGTAAACAAGATATAGTGCAAAATGTAACAGGAAGGAGTACGCACAGTGTCAGAGAAAAAGAAATTTACAGTATACGTCGGAAGTGTAGCACTGTGCGTAGGTGTGGCAGTTCTGCTTCATTATGTATTCTTTACCAATCCTTATCTGCAATCTATTTGTCACCTTTTAAGGCCTTTTATTTATATAGGACTTTATCTGGTATGGGCGATTTCTTTTCAAAAGAGAATTATCCAAAAGGAACCCCGTCGTTGTTTAATAATGATTGCAGTGATGATGGTTTTTTGGATGCTCGTTCGTATGTGTAAATTTGAAATACCGTATGAGATGCCGACAGCACTGCGCTACTCCTGGTATCTTTATTATATTCCTATGCTGTTACTCCCTACGGTCAGTCTTTATCTGGCATTTTATATACGGCAGCCGGAGAATTATAAATTACCGGAAAGACGGTGTCTGCTTTTTTTTCCGGCATTGTTTCTGATAGGGATTGTATTAACGAATGATCTGCACCAGTTAATTTTTACTTTCCCGGAGGGAAGACTGGGGGAAGCAGCTTCCTATGAAGTAGGAGTCTATGGATATGGGGCAATGTATTATGCTATAGTCACCTGGGATCTTGGATGTCTGCTGGTGGCACTCTTGATTATTATATTAAGGTGTAGAAAAATTAAAAACAGGAAAATGCTTTGGATGCCTTTTGGTGCTTATGGTCTGTCGGTTGTCTATGGCATCGCCTATTATCTGAATCTGCCCTTCTGGAAAATATTTTCAAGCGATATGACAGCTGCATTATGCCTTCTGTTTGCTTTGATCATTGAAAGCTGCATCCAGTGCGGATTGATCCCTTCCAATACAGGATACGCACAATTATTTGCAGCATCTACAATTTCAGCACAGATTACAGATCAGAGTGGAAAATGTATTTATCAATCTCAGGATTCGGAATGTATTGCACCGGAAATCGTAAGGCAGGTAGTTCAATGTCCGATCATGTTAGAAAATGGGATCAGGCTGTCGGGAAAACCAATTTTGGGAGGCTATGTGTTGTGGAAGGAAAACCTGTCAGAATTACAGGAAATCATAAGAGAGCTTGAAGATCGGAAGGAAGAATTAAAAGATGCGAATCTGATTGAGGAAGAAAATCTGAGAACAAAAAGAAAAGTAGAAAAACTTTCTGTGAAGAATCAGCTGTATGATAAAATACAGAAACAGACGGCAAGGCAGAGTAAACTTTTGACGGAATTCATTGAAGCATATTCTATGGAAGAAGATGAGAACAAAAGGGAAAAAATATTAGGGAAGATAGTTGTGATCGGAGCCTATATAAAAAGGCGTAGTAATCTTATTTTTATTGCGGAGCAGACAGTAAAATTTCCGATAAGAGAGTTGGAGTTATGTTTCAGGGAAACGATAAAGAATCTGGAATGGAATCATGTTGAGGCAGGTTTTTCCACCGCTTTAGAAGAAATACGAAGTGAAGATGCTATGCAGATTTATGATTTTTTTGAAGCAGTCATAGAGGAATCTTTGGAAGATCTGTCGGCATTTAATGTAAATCTGAAACGCAGAGAGGCGCGGATCATCATGTCTATGAGTGTGGAATGCAAAACAGATCTGCAGGAAATTGCAAGACGATATGGAGCTTATGCGGAGCAGGATTTTGACGGATCATGGCTGCTTTCTCTGATTCTGGGAGGAGGTGGCGGCAAATGATAAAAACATTTGAAAACTGTTCACCGGAGTATCAGATTACGATTGTTTGCTTTTTTATTTTTTTGACTTTGCTGTGTATGATACTGGTTATTTATGAAGGAACAGGAAAAAGACAAAGAAAGATGTTGCTGCTGGACAGTGTATTGCTTATAGTTATTTTCTTTATAACAGCTGTCTTGTGTGTGGGGCAACGGGCGTTTTACGAAGAAGATTCCATGATATTATTTAAAATACCGTATGTGATTTTAATTGTTATAGGAATTGGTGTTTTTTTATATGTGGGATTGAAGATTTTTGGAATTTATAAGTACCGCAAGAACTGCCTGAGGGAAAATGCAGTTCAGGAAAGTCTGGACAATTTGCCGAGTGGAATTGTTTTTTTTGATGGGAACGGAATGCCTAAACTGATGAATCGAAAAATGTATCAAATTTGCCAGAATCTGGCGGGAAGAGATATACAGAATATTACAGAACTGGAGGAAGCACTGGGACATCCTCTGAAAGAGAATGTATTTTATGATGTTGATTTGAAAGTATACTGCTTTGCGGATGGAAGTGTGTGGAAATTTTCAGAGAAAGAGATTATTACGACAGCCGGAGATCATTTTTTTCAAGTTCTTGCTTCTGAAGTGTCGGAATTATATCGGAATAAAGTGTTGCTGAAGGAAGAAAATCAGAAACTTCAGGAAATGTCTGTGGCTATGAAAGAACTTTCTAAGAATGTAATAACGCTGACCAGAGAAGAAGAAATGTTATCTATGAAAATGAGAGTGCATGATAATCTGGGATATAGCGTCCTGGCGGCACAGCGGATGTTGCTGCGCGAATCGGAAGCAGACCGGGATGTTTTCCTTTCGCAATGGAAGCAGACATTAGACTTGCTGAATAAAGATAACGAGTCTGTGAAAGGCGAACAACTGCACAGGCAGGTGCAGGAAAGAGCGGAGATTTTGGGTGTGAAAATCATTTATACAGGAGAACAAGTCTGGGAATCTCATATTTTCGAACTGATGGATATAATACTTTTGGAGGCACTTTCCAACTGTGTACGCCATGCAGGGGCAAGCGAACTGTATGTAAAATGCAGTAGTGGGGAACAAGAATGGATTATGGTGATTACAGATAATGGACAAACAACGGAGAAGGATGTCAAAGAAGGAGGAGGATTATCCGGTATACGAAAAAGGGTGGAGCAATGTGGAGGTACATTGAGAATTTGTGCGGAGTCAAAATTTTCAATAATCGTTAAGATACCAAAGGAGGTGCGGAGATGATACGGGTACTAATCGTGGAAGACCAGCGTATGGCTCGGGAAGATATGGAAAATTATATTCAGTCCAGTGGGAGATATTGTCTGGCGGCATCTATCACAAACGCAGCTATGGCAGAAACCGTATGCAGGCAGAGCAAATGTGAACTTGTCTTGATGGATGTCTGTACGGAGAATGATGAGAGTGGTCTTGTGGCAGCAGAGAAGATTAAAAGGACAATGCCTCAGATAAAAATAATTATCGTGACTTCTTTAGTAGAGTGCAGTTTTATTGACAGGGCGCGCAAAGCGGGAGTAGAAAGCTTCTGGTATAAAGATGCCGGTAAAGAGGAACTGTTGGAGGTTATGGATTGCACGATGAAAGGGGAGAGCGTGTATCCGGATGCTCCACCGGTTGTGATGATCGGAACAGCGAAAAGCTGTGATTTTACACCTGGGGAATTAGCAGTTCTGCGATTAGTGGTGGAAGGAGAATCCTATAAAAAAATTGCAGAAAGTTTGTGTATATCACCGGAGACTGTAAAATGGCATATCAAAAATATGCTGCAGAAAACGAATTTTGATTCCAAAACGAAATTGGCGGTAGCTGTTACAAAGAAAAATCTGATTATAAATGGATTTTAAAAATAGCATTTTACTACCCATATGGGGAGTGCTTAAGACTCTGAAAACCGATATCATATACTATGTAAAAGTGTATCAAACCTATGGTTTTGTTCCTTGTTGAGATGTCAGATTGTTTATAAGATACTGTCTGGAAAGGAGATAAATAATATGAGATATATTATGAGAAGAAGCTGCCTGTTCTTGGTAATGATTGCGGTTATAGTTTTTACAGGGTGTGGGCAGAAGAAAAAAGATGATCCGGTAACCGTTACATTGTGGCATGTATATGGCGGACAGACAGAATCGCCATTAAACGATCTGATTGATGAATTTAATGGAACGATTGGAAAAGAGGAAAATATCCGAGTACAGGTTGGCAGTGTTACAAATACGAATACGATACATGAAAATGTACTGGCATCCGCATTTGGAGATCCGGGAGCTTCCAAACTGCCGGATATGTTTGTTTCCTATCCTAAAACAGTTCTGGCGATGCCGGATGATACGGAACTTGTAGATTATTATGATTATTTTACAGAAGAAGAATTGAACGAATTTATTCCGGCCTTTTTGGAAGAAGGTGTCATTCATGAAAGACTTTCTATTTTGCCGGTAGCAAAATCAACGGAAGTTATGTTTATCAATAAAACAGCATTTGATCGTTTTGCGAAAGAAACAGGAGCGAAGATGGAAGATTTAAAAACATGGGAAGGACTCTTCGCAATGGCAGAACAATATGCTGCATGGACAGATAACCAGACGCCGGACATACCTGATGATGGAAAGAATTTTTTCGTTCATGATTATCATTTTAACTATTTTCAGGTAGGTGTAGAATCTCTGGGTGAAAATTTCTTTAAGGGAGAAAATCTGGCTTTCGGCCCGGAATTTCAAACAGTATGGGAACCCTATGCAAAAGCGGCACTGTCCGGAGGAGTATGGCTTCGCGGCGGTTATGCAACGGAACCTTTGCGAACGGGAGATTCGATTGTATCAGTGGCTTCGTCAGCCAGTGTATTATATTATTCTGACGAGGTTACTTATGCGGATAACACATCGGAAAAAGTAGAGATTGTTTCTATGCCATGTCCCGTATTTTCCAGAGGAGAAACGATGGTTATGCAGCGAGGCGCCGGCATTTGCACAGTAAAATCTACACCGGAAAAAGAAAAGGCCTGTATTACGTTTCTTAAATGGCTGACAGAAGCCCAAAAGAATGTAGAATTTGTGACCAGTCTTGGATATATGCCGGTAAAGCAGGAGGCTTTCGATATTTACCTTCCGGAGGCGATCGAGAAGTTAAGTGATCCGATGTATGTATCACTTTATCAGGCTTTTTTAAAGACGCAGGAGAATTATACATTTTATACTGCTCCGCAATTGGATTCCTATCTGGATCTGGAAACAAAGTTTGAAGAACTTATCAGGCAAATCTTGTCAGTAAAGCGGTTGGAGTGGCTGGAAGACCCGGAAGATATGGATAAACTTGTTTCAGAGACATTAGAGGATTTCAAAGCAGCATACACACAATAATGTCTACCGGATCGGCAAAAAGAGGTGGCTGACATATGGGAGAAAAGAAAATAAATTTCTGGAAGATTATAAAAGGAATAAAGAGACAAAGCATTCGTATGCAGCAAAGACTGATTGTTTATTGGTGCGTGGTGATTTTTACACTTTTTTTTGTGACAGTTCTATTACTCAGTATTTTGGGAGTCCTTCCGGGAATGGATTTTAAAGTACGGGAAATGTTGTCTGCCCAGCAGAAAAATACGTTGTCAACTATGACAGAGCAGACTGATATTATGATGGCGAGAAGTATTTCTTTATCGGAAGACATTACAAAAGAATTGAATCAATGCCTGACAGTCAATGGAAAGACATTTTCAGATTTGAATGATAATCCTCAGCTGATCATGGATTTAGAGTCTGCGCTGTATCCCTCCTTGAAATCTGCATTGGATGTGAAGTATTGCAGTGGAGTTTTTGTTGTATTGGATGCAACGGTAAATACGAAGACGGAATATGCAGATACATCACGCATGGGAATTTACCTGCGCCTGTCTGATTTAAAGGCAGTAAATACAAGCAAACAGCACGTAGCTTTTTTCAGGGGAAATGCTGATATTGCAAGAGCAGAGCAGGTACAGCTCCATAACCGTTGGAATTTAGAATTTGATACGTCCGCATTGCCGGGTTATGAACAGATTATGCAGTTTGATGGGAACCGGCTGGTAGAGAGCTGCCTGTGGACAGACCGGCTGGAGCTGAGTGACACATGGGAGGATGTGCAGCTTTTATATGTCCCGGTTTTAGACAGTACCGGAAAAGTACGCGGTTTGTGCGGTATGGAGATGAGTAATCTGTATTTCAGGCTGTCTTATCCTATGGTGGAAGGTTCCTGTGGGAATATAGTGACAGTACTGGCTCCTATGGACAAAAAAGGAAACATCTATCTGGATAAGGCGATGTTCGGAGATACAAAGGAAACGTATCTTTCACCATCAGGAACGATGACAGTGAAGAAAGGAAAGCATTATAATACATATTCTACCGCTTTCGGGAATTATATAGGCAGGCATGAACTGCTTGGATTGAAGAGTTGTAATGGTATGCCGCTTGCGGTACTGACATTAATATCAGAAGCGAATTATGAAAAATTAACAGCGGACAATCGAAGGGACTGGATCATCGGTACGTTGTTGTTCTTGATTTTATTATTGATTGTTTCTGTCAGTATGTCCCGGCGTTTTGTGAAGCCGATTCTGCGGAGCTTAAAAGCACTGCAGGAGGATGCATTGACGGACGAAAACTTATCAGGAATTTCAGAAGTGGATGCCCTGGTTGATTTTATGCAGAAAAAAAGAAATACAGAGAAACTGGAAAATGGCGGCATTCCTCCGAATATAGAAGAAATGCTCAAGGCGTTTGCTTTGCGCGTGGAAACTCTGACTCCGTCAGAGAGGATGGTTCTTCAGTATTATGTTGATGGATACACGATACAGGAGATTGCTTCTTTGCTTTATATCAGTATTGGAACAGCGAGAAAGCATAATACAAATATGAATCGAAAACTGGGGATAACTGTCAGAGAGGAATTAATGTTGTATATTGAGTTATTTCGAAAATGTAATCAGTTAGATAAGCTGACATATAATAGAACTGAGTAAAAGAAAAAGAGTCTGTACAGGCTCTTTTTTAGTTTGACCGACAGATATCGTTTACATTTAAAAAAAAGAAATTGCGTATATATAGTAGATAGATAAAAAAGAAACACTATATATAGTATACTAATCGTTCGTATTTTGGAAAATAAGCAAAATATACGAATGGCGACCATAGTATTTGCTTTCTGAATCTGCTACGCTTTCATTACGAAATGGTGGCCGCCCGATCAGAGAAAAAAATAAAGGCAATGGATAAGGAGGGAGAACAGAGAATAGGATGGTGATAGAGCAAAGAGGTTAAGAAGGAGGTTAAAAATGTGGAATATATTACGAAAAAGGATTTAATAGATTGTTCTACGCCGGATGAGTTTTGCTTTTCACTATGCTGCATGGAATGTAAAACAGTATGGAAAAGTACACCAATTCGTTTTTCCAGAGCGGGGAAAAAACCGGAAAATGAAAATCGGAAGATTATTTATGATACGCTTTATGACCGGGAAAAGAATTTAGCATTTCAAAAAGCATTGAATCAGGCGAAAGAAATCTTTAATATTTGTCCGATATGTAAGCGTCTTGTATGTGACCATTGCTTTTTGATTTGTGATGATCTGGATATGTGTGTGCAATGTGCCGCAAAACTTAATGAAAAAGGTACTGTTGTAGGATGAAAACGAAAAAAGAAAAACGAAAAAGAAAGGAGAACTTTACTATGAAAAAATATGAGATTTTAGGAGGAAATTTACCAGTTGTCGTATGTGAATTAGCAGCAGGAGAATCTATGATCACAGAAAGCGGAAGTATGAGCTGGATGAGCCCGAACATGAAAATGGAGACGGTTTCCGGTGGCGGAATGAAGAAAATGTTCGGCAGAATGATGTCTGGTGAGTCTGCGTTTCAAAACAGATATACCGCAGAAGGTACAGACGGAATGATTGCATTTGCATCAAGTTTTCCGGGAGCAATCAAAGCGCTGGAGATTAGCAGCGGTCACTCCATGATCGTGCAGAAAAGTGCATTCCTTGCTTCAGAAGAAGGCGTGGAACTGTCCATGCATTTCCAGAAAAAATTAGGAAAAGGCATATTTGGCGGAGAAGGTTTCATTATGCAGAGATTGAGCGGAAATGGAACTGCATTTGTAGAAATTGACGGACATGCAGTGGAATATGATCTGAGTGCCGGACAGGAAATGTTGATTAGTACCGGGTACTTAGCGGCAATGGAAGAAACCTGTACGATGGATATTGCAACCGTAAAAGGAGTAAAAAATATGCTGATCGGAGGAGAGGGCATTTTTAATACTGTTGTTAAAGGACCGGGAAAGGTGATCTTACAGACAATGCCAATCAGCAAGGTGGCAGAATTGCTGACTCCGTTTTTTGCAGATAAGAAATAGTTGAAAGGGAAGAGGCTTATGAGAAAAAAATTAAATTTGTTATTAGGATTAGTGTTTATCATCAGTATGGTAGCACTGACCGGGTGTGGAGGCTCCGGAAAAGCAGGAGAGAAGAATCCATATGAAGGAAAATGGGTAGCGGTCTCCGCTCAAATGATGGGAATATCCGTCAGTCTAGATGAAACTTTCGGTGGTGATTTTGAATTTGAAGTGAAAAATGGAGGAAAAGTATCCGTTTCAGTCGGAGACACTACCGGAAATGGAAAATGGTCTGTCGAAGATGATCAGTTTATCTTGAGCATCGAAGGAGAAGAGATGGTGGGAATCATTGGAAAAGATATTATTTCTTTTGATAATATGCTCGAGATGGGAGTAAAGGTGATTTTTGCAAAGGATGGAACGGATGCAATGGATCCGGCACTCTATCTGACAGAGGAGGAAAATGCAGTCATAGGTGAGTGGGCTGCAGAAAGCGTGGAAGAACTTTTAGGAGACGGACCTCAGACTTCTATGGAAGGAGTAGACAACATCAATGATGCACTGCGTCTTGATTTCAAAAGTGACCGTAATGTAACAGTTATTTATAAAGGGGAGGAGATTGGGACTTTCCCATGGTCAGTTGCACTGGGATATTGTTCGATTGAATCAGAAAATCCATCTCTTACAGTGATGATAAATGACGATGGTACTTTGAAAGTAGACTACAGTGATGATGATGACTACTACACATTCCACTGTGTAAAAAGTGACAGTGAATAACTGAAAAGGATGTGGAAATCATGAAAGGAGGGAAGACGACATGAAAAAGAAACTGTGGTGTGTGCTGTGTATCATGATATGCATGATGATGATAGCGGCATGTGGACAAAAAAAGAATCCGGAGAAGAAAAAATCGGAAAAAGCAGAGCAGGAAGAAACAGAATTTAAAGACAGAGAAAGTCTTAAATTAAGTTTATTTACAGTGTATTATCCGAAGGCATGGAACTACGATAAAGAGAATATGAAGAAAGATGAAGAATATTCTTACGTTAGATTTTTTGATGGAGATACAGCAGATGAATCCGAGAATGTCATTTCTATAGAAGCGACCAAGGAGGATTCATATACATATCGAAAGAGTTTAATTGCCTTTGGAGTGGATTTAGAGGCATATGCTGAAGGAAAAATGGACACTGTAACAATAGGAAATGCAGAATATACAGCAATGCCAGAAAGTAATTCCACAGAAAAAACGTATATGTATCGTTATGAACAGTCTGGCACATCCTATGATATCAGAGTAAAAGGACAGGAAATAGATGATTCTGACAAAGAATTGCTGGAAGGAATTGTGCTGAAATTAGAGGATGAAGGAAATAAAGACGCACCATGGCCATGGGAAGGAGAGCCTCTTGAACCTGTATTGGCAGAGCAGATGGTAGGTTCTTATACAATCGTTCCGGAATATATCCCATTTAAAGAAGCACAGGGAGTTATGCAGATTATGGATCATCAGTTTGTAAAACAGGGCAATCAAGTGTTCCATTTGCTGGAGAACAAACTGGATACTTATGAATATTCAGAAAGTGGACTTGAATTCGTATCTTCGATGGAATTAGACGATGATTTTGAATATTTGTCTGGGGACAGCAGTGGAATGTTATATCTTTCGCCTGGAATTGGAGATGTAATTGGCGTAAAAGATGGGAAAAAGGCACTTCAGACAACAGTAGACGGAGATCTGAATATGCATCCATCCGGAGAATGGGGAATCAGTTTCTGGGTGAACAGTGATACTCAGAAGATTGCGAATCAAGGCGGTAACCTGACGGCAGAACCGTGGATACTGACCGGATTAAATAACGATGAAGAACGCAAGGGACTGTTTTCTATGATAGATGACGTACAGATCACGAATAGTCATATTATGGTTGCCGGCTCCATGGCTGTGGAAGATGAAGGCACAAAAATTGTTGTCTATGATTATGATGGCAATCAGCTTTTGAAATTAGGTGGAGAAGATATCAGTTCTCCGGACAAGCTCGGTTCCATTACAGGCATGGCGGAAACAGAAAATGGTTTTGTGGCTGCAGATGGAAATATGCGTGAAATACAATTTTGGGCAAAAGATGGAACGCACGTAGGTGCAATTTCTACAGAGGACATATTTGGTGTCAGTTATCCATGGCTGGAAGATATGCAGCTTTTAGATGACGGCTCTCTGTTAATTATGCTGACACAGGAACGAGACGACGGATCAGCAAATGAATTGATGTTTTTCAGATTGACAGGATTTTAATTGAAAAAATAAAAATCGCTTGTCGGCAGAAATTTATCTGCCGGCAAGTGATTGTTCTGTTTCCTGTTTCCAATATAAAGGTAGAATTTTATCACATCAGTGAATCAATTTTCATATTTATCGTATACAGATATATATAACATAAATGGCATAGAGGATCAACATCAGGATCCCCTCCTTTTTATCGAGTGCCTTTTTGGTCCATGCCATAATCCATACGATAACACTGAATACAAGCGGAACAGCTGGGAAGTGTATTGAAGGACGGGAGTTTATCATTGCACTTCCGGAAAGTTTTGTTGAGTACAAGGCAGATGATGTGGTAAGGCTTTTCACGGACAGCTTTCATAGAAGGTACGATGTGGAATGCAGTGCGGCACTTCTCCATAACAAGAAAATGACCAATTACCATATTTATCTCGTATTCAGCGAATGGAAAATGCTGGAACATCCAGAAGTGAAAATTGCTACCAGTGGTTCGCATATATTTTTTCTGTAAAAACTGATATGCTGACTTCAGATAGAAAGTGAAAACAAAGAGAAGAAAGGAGATTTGTTTATGGGACTGATTAAAGCTGGTATGGGAGCATTGGGCGGCACACTTGCGGATCAATGGAAAGAGTTTTTCTATTGTGAGGCGCTGGGAAAAGATGTACTGGTAACAAAAGGACAGAAACGTATAACAGGACGTTCGTCCAATACGAAAGGAAATGACAACATTATTTCCAATGGAAGTGGTATCGCAGTTGCAGATGGGCAGTGTATGTTGATCGTAGAACAGGGCAGGGTCGTTGAGGTCTGTGCTGAGCCGGGTGAATTTACCTACGATACTTCTTCAGAACCAAGTATCTTTGCAGGAAAACTGGGAGAGAGCATTCGTGAGACGTTCAAGGTAGTCGGCAAACGTTTCACATTTGGCGGAGATACTGGAAAGGATCAGCGTGTTTATTACATTAACACAAAAGAGATGGGAGAGATCCTTTATGGAACAGCGACACCGATTCCGTTCCGGGTGGTTGTAAATGAAGAGCTGGGATATAAACTGTCAGTAGATCTTCGCTGTAACGGTAATTTTACGTATCGTATCAGTGATCCGCTTCTGTTTTATACCAATGTCTGCGGAAATGTAGAAAACGACTATGAAAGTACGGAGATTGCACCTCGCTTAAAGGGTGAATTGATGACAGCTCTGCAGCCGGCACTGGCAACTCTTTCTGCAAAGAAAATTCAGTATTATGAAATTCCGGCACACACCCTGGAGCTTTCTGATGCATTGAATGATGTTCTCTCAAAAACCTGGAAGGAAAAACGTGGTATAGAGGTATTTTCATTTAATATCAATTCCTTAAGTATTCCGGATGATCAGCGTCTGAAACTTACCGAGTGGGAAGAAAATGCAATGACAACCAATCCGAATACTGCGGCAGCCCGCCTGGTAGGAGGACAGATCGATGCTATGAAAGCAGCAGCAAACAATAATGCAGGAGCGATGACCGGATTCATGGGCATGGGTATGGCTATGAATGCAGGCGGAATGGGCGGCATGAATGCACAGAACCTGTTTGCAATGGGTCAGCAGCAGAACCAGGCAGCAGCACCACAGCCGGCACAGCCACAGGCGGCAGCAGCACCACAGCCTGCAGCAGGAAGCTGGACGTGTAAATGCGGAGCCACAGCTACCGGAAAATTCTGCCCGGAATGTGGTTCACCAAAGCCGGCAGACAGTGACGGATGGACCTGTTCCTGTGGAACGGTGAATAAAGGAAAGTTCTGTCAGAACTGTGGCGCAAAGAAACCGGCCGGAGCAGCTTTATACCGTTGTGATAAATGCGGTTGGGAACCGGAAGATCCGGCACATCCGCCAAAATTCTGTCCGGAGTGTGGTGATCCGTTCGATGATGGAGATATTACAAACTAAAAATTACCTGACAAAAAGAAGAGAGGTTTCAAGATGGGATTTTTTGATAAAAAGTATTGTGATGTGTGTGGAGAAAAGATTGGTCTCCTTGGAAACCGAAAGTTAGAGGATGGAAATCTCTGTAAAGATTGTGCAGCAAAGCTTTCCCCGTTTTTCTCTGAGAGAAAATCTTCTACGGTGGAAGAGATCAAACAGCAGCTGGCTTATCGTGAAGAAAACCAGCGTCAGATTGCAAGCTTCCGGGCAACCCGTATCATCGGTGAGCGGATGAAGGTGATGGTTGATGAACTTGGAAAACGTTTTGTTGTCACCTCTTCCAGCGATATTTTAAAGGCGAATCCGGATATCATTCCTCTTTCCGATGTAATTTCCTGTAATCTGGATCTGCAGGTGGATGACACGGAACTGAAGAAGGAGGATGCCCAGGGAAAGGAAGTCAGTTATAATCCGCCGAGATTCTGCTATTCCTATAACTTCTATATTGAGATTTCAGTCAAACATCCTTGGTTCAGCCAGATTCGTTTCCGCCTGAACTCGAGTGATATTGAGATTGTAGATGAGGTTACTGGTATGGGTGCCGGCATGGGAAGAATGATGGGCAGCCGCCGCCAGAGTATGGTACATCCGGAGTACAATATGGATTATCGTAAATATCAGCAGATGGCAGATGAAATCGTAGCTGTTCTGACCGGTCAGCCGACAGCAAGAGGTGTAGCGGCGAATGTGATCAACAATATGGCAGATGGTCAGGGATTCGTCAATTCCGTTGTGAACGGAATAGGCGCTGGCATGGCTGGTGCTGGAATGATGCAGGGACAGGCCGGCATGCAAAATCCGAATATGATGCAGGGACAGGCCGGTATGCAAAATCCGAATATGATGCAGGGTCAGGCAGGAATGCAGAATCCGAACATGATGCAGAATGGAAGCTGGGTCTGCTCCTGCGGTATGACAAATACAGGAAGATTCTGTCAGAACTGTGGTTCTCCGCAGCCGGCAGCACGGCATCTCCGCTGCAGCAACTGTGGCTGGGAGCCGACAGATCCGACACATCTACCGAAATTCTGCCCGCAGTGCGGAAGTTCATTCTAGCAGAGAAAACAGCAGCAAAAGGAAGTGCTGATTTATTAAGAATAGAAGAATTTTAACAGTTGTACTGGCAGTGATTATGGCATTTGGCCTGGTTGCATGCGGCGGAGGTAATAAACCGGCAGAGACCGATGCTGCTGAGCCTGAGACGAAAGAGACAACAGAAGAAGAAACAAAAGTGAACGAACCAAAAGAGGAAGAAGCGGAATGGTACGAGGAATGTACCATTGCCGGATATTCTGGAATTATGAAACAGACCTCGTTCTATGGATATGTGAGCAGTTATCTGCGTCTTAAGATCACTGAGAGTACCAATTATGATGTGTATGCGACCACCTATGTGGATGACAGTGTACTGACGGATCCGGTGGAACTGGCAGCTGCTACGAATACCATGAAGAATGATCCGGATATCTATTATCAGAAATCTCTGGAGCTGTTGGAAGCTATGCTGACCGCGGCGGAATTCAGAGAACCGGTTGACTCATGGTTTGAGTAAATTCAGGAAGAGAGAATGAAAGGAGGACAGAGTATGGGAAATATTCAGGAATATAAATGTCCATGCTGTGGCGGTGCCATTGTTTTTGACAGTGCCATTCAGAAGATGAAGTGCCCCTGCTGTGATACAGAATTTGAGATGGAGGCGCTGCAGGGATATGATGACGCTTTAAAGCAGCAGGAGCAGGGCGATGATATGACGTGGGATACTGCGGCGGGAAGCGAGTGGCAGGACGGAGAGAAAACGGGACTGCGTACATATCAGTGTAAATCCTGTGGTGGTGAGATCGTGGGAGACGAAAGTATGGCGGCCTCTTCCTGCCCATACTGTGGCAATCCGATTGTTTTGATGGGGCAGTTTTCGGGAGACCTCCGCCCGGATTATGTGATTCCGTTTAAGCTGGACAAAAAGGCAGCGAAGGCAGGACTCATGAAGCATTTGAATGGAAAACGTCTGCTTCCGAAGATTTTCAAAGATCAGAATCATATTGATGAGATTAAAGGAGTATATGTGCCGTTCTGGTTGTTTGACACCAATGTAGATGCCAATATCAGTTATCGGGCGACAAAGATAAGAACCTGGAGTGACAGCAAGTATGATTACACAGAGACGCGGTTTTTCATGTTGAGCAGAGGCGGAACCATTGGATTTGAGCGGGTGCCGGTAGATGGCTCCAGTAAGATGGAAGATGATCTGATGGAATCGATCGAACCCTTCGATTTTAGCGAAGCAGTTCCATTCCAGACAGCATATCTTGCAGGCTATATGGCTGACAAATATGATGTGTCTGCTGAAGAAAGCATTGAACGTGCCAATGTCCGCGTGAAGAAATCAACGGAAGACAATTTCAGATCTACAGTGCAAGGATATAACACGGTAACTGTGGAACAAAGCAGTGTACAGTTCCATGATGGAAGTGCTAAATATGCACTGTATCCGGTATGGATTTTAAATACCACGTGGAATGGAAATCAGTACCGATTTGCCATGAATGGACAGAATGGAAAATTTGTCGGAGACCTTCCTGTGGATAAGAAAGCGGCAAACCGCTGGATGCTTCTTTCAACAGTTGCCATTGCAGCAGTGGCTTATGGGATAAGCTGGCTGTTGTGGCTGGCACGTATTTTATAGAAAGGGGGTAAGACAGATGAAAAGGATGCTGAAACAACTTGCGTGTATGACGGCTGCTGTGCTTCTGGCTGTATCGTCTTTCCCGGCTGCGGCAATGGCTTCGAAAGGATTTACGGGAGAGTATGAACGGCTGATAGACATGGCAGATCTTCTGACTTATGAGGAAGAGTCTGAGTTACTTGAAACCTTAAATGAGATCAGTGAACGACAGAAAATGGATATTGTACTGATTACGTCGGAAGACATGGATGGTTACAGCGATATTCAGGAATATGCGGACGATCTTTATGATTACTGTGACTACGGTTATGGAGCAAACAGGGATGGATTGCTGCTGCTTATCAGTATGGCAGAGCGTGACTGGTATATTTCCACCTGTGGGTATGGAATCACCGCTTTTACAGATGCGGGAATCAGCTATCTTGGAAGTGCAATGAAAGAAGATCTTTCTTCTGGAAATTATGCTTCTGCATTCTACACCTATGCGTCTGAGTGTGATCAGATGATCACGATGGCCAGAGAAGGTCATCCATTTTCAAAAAAGGATCTGCCCCATGCTCCGTTGTCACCACTGGTACTTCCTATCTGTATTGTGATTGGTCTGGTAGGAGCCTTTCTTATAGTGGGCAGCATGAAGGCTCAGCTGAAAACTGTGCGTAAACAGACAGCGGCAGCAAATTATGTAAAAAAAGGAAGTATGCAGCTTGCAACCCAGCAGGATCTGTTCCTGTACAGTAAAGTGGATCGGGTAAAGAAGCCGGAAAAGGACAGTTCAGAAAGCAGTACCCATACTTCTTCTTCAGGAACGACACATGGTGGCGGTGGTGGAAAGTTTTAAACGGTGCTGAAAATTGCGTGGAAAAGGAGGTGGTATGTGCATGAAAATTCTGATGGGTGCTGTGATCGTATTATCAATGGCAGCCGTGACAGCCTGTGGGAAAAAGCCGGAAGTGGTTGAAGAGAAAAACGTAGAATCTGTTCACGAAGAACCAGAGATGGCAGACGATCAGATGACAGGATCGGAGCATGAGGAAACGACAGAATCGGTTGACGAAGAAATTGCAGAAATCACGGAATCTGCAGGACAGGGCTTTGAAAGAGTGGCAAATCAGTCTGCCTGGAATGGTACATATTATCGCGAAGACGGAGAATATATCACGGTGTATGATACGGATGAGGATTATCTGTTTCTTTCTTGCCCGGAGAGTAACTACGAGCAGATGATAGATATTCTGCAGTTCACAGATGCGGGAAAAACACAGGCAGTCTCAGCAACCCAGGATATAACGGCAGTTTATACACTTTCGGGAGATGTCCTTTCTGTAGATTTCGGTACAGCATATATTCCATTTATGCAAGGGGATTACTACAGGAAAAAAGATGCTTCCTGCTGGAAAACAGAAATAGATGGGACTGACAGATATCTGGATGAAACAGGAAATATTCTGCGTAACCATATGACTCCGGATGGCTGGTATACAGATGAAAATGGCAGAAAATTGTGGCAGATAGGGATGCTGCTGATTACACCAGGGCTTTATGAGTCCATGCCGGCATATTCAGAGAGAGAAGGATATGAGACCTGGAGTTTCAATATGTATAGTGGAGCAGGAGATTCTGGATTTTTCAACAGTCCGGACGAGCGGCTTGAGGTCGGAACAGTGGATTATACCGTGTACGATCAAGAGATGAATCCCTATTACACAAAGGAGGCAATGTATGTATATAATTCGCCCGACGGCTATGTAATCGAGGATGTGTCCGGACAGGAATTTGCCTGGTTTTATCCATCTATTCACTGGAACGATCTGATGATCCAGATGTATGGGACAGAAGCTTATCATACCGTGCGTCTGATAGAAGATTATTCAGATTATGGTGGCTAATATTTTGAAGAAGTTATAATTTTTATAATGATATGAGGAGGGACAGCAAATGGGAAAGAAAAGAAGAACTGGAAAAAAGGAAGGCGTGCTTCTGACAATACTGGTATTGTTCTGTACATTTCTTACCGGCTGCACCTTCCTGGATATTAAAGACGGCGGGCTGGGAATGACCAATCCAGACTATGTGGAACCGGAAGAAGAATCGACCACGAGTGACCATACGGAATCCCCGGATTTGGGAGAGTTCCAAAAAGAAGGTACGACTTCCTGGCTTACGGAGGCGGGGAAAGCGGCATTGGTGGAAGAACAGGAATGGCTGCGAGATTATGGGGCAGCATTTGGAGCCTCATTTCTGGGTTATACGTCAGACTACAGCTTTCCGGGAAAAGAATATCAAAGAGCTGAGACCTATCCGTATTTGGATGGGATTCCAGAAGACCATATCATAGAATATACAGGGGATGAGTGGTATGTGATCGTTCCGGCAGAAGATGGGTGGAAGATATCCATAGAGTCCTGCAGCTGGAATGATGACTTTACGGAGAGCCGTACAGAAGATCTGTTATGGGAAAGCGACGATGGTCTTCCTCTGATCTTGCAGTGTAATCTCAGTGATCTTTATTCCAATGTACAGGTCACAGCCAGAAAAGGAAGCAGGGAAGTTTCCTGGCATCCTTATTATCTTACTTATGCCGGAGAGATTGAGCCGACAGACGGAGTGAAGCAGCTCTTATCGGGTTCCTACATGCCGGAGGAGGGATATCTCTATGGAATGGAGGGAAGCTGGTATTGCGATTCTGCTAAAACGGATGCTGGTGAACCTTATTTTTACAGCGTTACTTTCATGACCGGTGAGGATGGATATCCCTTGGACATGTGGTATTATGGGGGACTTTTGGATGGAGAGATGGAGGATATCCGTTTTTTCTGGGATGGCAATTATGCATATGGGGATCCACCTGGGGAATCTCTGGAATTCTGGCTGAACACGCCGGATGGCACCCGAAGTGGTACGATCTGGCTGGAGTTGGATGGAGAATGCCTGACCATTCACGAAATGGAAGGAGAAGCTTTTTTCCCATTTACGAGCGGGGCAGTGGAAAAATTCTATTTGCATCCTGTAGCAGTGGCTGGGGAGAATTACGATTATTCCAGCAATGAAATCGATGTACTGCTTGCACAATCCGAAGTACAGGAGAGACTGGAACTTGGTATGGCAATTCGGGATGTGGACGGCATGGATACGATCCGAGGGGAAGCTTGTGTACTTTTTGCCCTTGGAACAGAGCATCCCGATCAGTTTGTAGCAGAATATTATTATGCGGTATCTTCATCTGGATTAGTTTATCGAATGGATGATCTGACCGGAGAATGGGAACCAATCTAAAGGAGGGATATTATGAGCGAGATAACATTAAACAAACTACCAAAAACATTATAGGAATTACAGGCAATGCCACAGGCAGGATTGACAAACCCGGAGGAAGTGGCTGCTTTAACGGTAGCATCACTTGCCCTTTATCCTGAGAATCCATCTGAAACAGAAAAAATGCTGGATTTTCTGCGGGGTCCCAGACCGTTAAATGGAATTGACAAACAGTTTATAAGAGACAGATTTCGTGGAAAAGAGTATCTGATGCGTTCCTATTTTTCCGGGTCTTCTCCGGAAAATAATTATACTCCAGTACAGCCGTATCGGGTTGTTGTATTGGAAAATGCATATAGCAGAAGCCAGATAGGGGAAGGGTATCTTAATTTATATGTCGTGTGTAGTGGCGCAGACAGTCCGAGACCATTAAAGCTCCGGAATAAATCATCTACAGGACAGTGGTTCTTGTGGAACAGCAGCTCTTAACCGGAATCCGTATACCAAAAGAAGCAGATCCTTGGGCATAAAAACAGGATCAAGGGAGGATAGGGTATGAATCAGGGAAAGATTATGACCATTCATTGTGCCACCTGTGGCGCACCTGCCCAGTTTGACGTTGTGACACAGAATTACCACTGTCCGAACTGTGGAGGAAATACAGGAACAGAGATTCCGCTAAAAAAGCTTCGGGAATTTCGGAGCCTTACAAAAACTTTGTTAGAGCAGGAACTTCCGGACAGTCAGACGATTGCCTGTGAGTGCCCGAATTGTGGAGCACAGGTGATTGTGAAAGAACATGAAGTGGCAGAGACCTGCATTTTCTGCCAGTCCAAGGTTCTGCGCTCGGATGTCCAGATGGGAGAAGGTTTCCCGGAGATGCTGATTCCTTTTAAACTGAATCGGAAGCAGGCAGAAAAACGACTGGATGAATGGATCGAGCAGCATCATGATAAAAGCGAAGCTCAGATTTTAAAGGAAAATAAGAAAAAATTAAAAGGAATTTATCTGCCATATGAACTGATCCGCGGACCTATCCGTTTTGTCGTGACCAGAGACAATTCCAACAGACATTATGAATGCGGAGGATTTCTGGAGCATGTGGCAGTCAATGTGACGGATCGCTGCAACAATCTGTTATTAAATGGAATGGAACCATTTTTGTGGGATGAACTGGAGCCATTTCAATTTGGATATATTGCAGGCCATGCAGCAGAGGTTCCGACAGCAGATGGCGCGGAGTTAAGACGCCGTGTGTTTGAAGAGGTGGCAGAGGAATATCGCCCGACTGTGGAGCACACGATGCAGACAACTGGTCTGGCATTGTATCCGGAGTCAGAAGCATTGCTTCGTCTGCCGGCATTTCTTCCGGTCTATTTTATGGATTGCGGAGAAGTGCAGGCGGCAGTGAACGGGCAGACAGGCAAAGTATCTGTATTGGCGGAAAAAGAAACCAGGACCTATCCCTGGGTGATCGAGCCGCTTCTTGGAACGCTGGCAGTGATGATTTTTTCCTTTTTTGCATTCCGGAATTATGGCGGAGTGCCGATGGATTTGAAGGAACTGTTTGAACTGGTTGGCATGGCTGGACTGGTGGCGGCGCTGATTCTGTTTACGGTGTTCAGTAAGGGAAGAGAGGCCAGAGTTCGAAGAAAGATTTTTAAAAGTATCAGCGAAGAAGAAAAGAAGAAACCAGAAGACTCCATAAAACCGGTGTTCTTTGAAATGATTGGCGGAAAGGAATTTCCGGTACAGCTGGGATTCTACTCTCCGGGGCGTATCGTAAAGATTGTGATGATCCTTCTGCTGGTGAATGCTTCCACTTGCATTCTGGCATGGATCCTTACTGCATTTAAGTGTATGGGTTCCGGTGACTGGACCCTGTTCCAGCAGCTGGATTATAGTTACAATATCATCTGGCTGTGTCTGGCACTTCCGATTTCTATGGTAGGATTTGCCGTATTTGGGCGAATTGAGGTTTATGATTCACCAGTGATCTTTCAGCTTCTGGAAAATGGAAAACGAAAACGCATTCACCAGAAGAGGGAGAACAGGAAAACTTTACTTATGCGTTGGAAGAATGTCAGGGAGACAATGGGAAACTGGGCGCTGCCGTTATTCATTGTATTACCATTATTTGTCATGACTGTTTATATGATCATGAATCCCTGGCCATAAAGCGACAGTAAAGAGCAGTGATGTATGATTTTGAAAGAAAGGGGTGTGAAGATGAAGAAAACCCAGAAACCAAGAAAAAATAGAAAAACAGGTGCAGTTATCGTGATACTGCTCGGCTTACTTTGTGCTGTCTCTACAGTAAGATCGTGTGGTACAAAGCGTGTGGCCATTCAAGGAAAAGTGGATGATGTGGTATATGTGGGACAGGGCAGCTATGATCCGGTAAATGATGGAAAAATTGTGATTGTCTGCGGAGAGCTGAAGGTTCTGGAACCGGCTTATGATGACGAACTGGGACTTACGATTTATGCCCCACGTGCTATGCGAAGTGCAAAAAAAATGAAACTGAAAAAGTGGAATCTCCCGGCAACAGAGGAAAATATGGAATGGAATTCCGATCTGGGCGTGGGCGGAATGGAAATCTTCCAGGGCGCAGCAGATGTGGGAGATTATCATCTGTCCGAGGAATTTATCGAACAGCTTATGCTGGGAAGAGAATACGAATTTGATGAGGAGACGCTATCGGAGGCAGGACTTGCGATTCTTACAGACCGGAAATACCGCGGTGAAAAATTTATCGGAATCCAGCGAATGGGCAGAGAAATCTTTGAGGAGGGCGATCGGCGTTATCAATATTCTGTTCCGTATCAGAGCGATGGGGATATGGTGACAGTAATCGGCATTCAGGAGCAGGGAACCCTGACTTATGTAAAAGGGGCGACACCCAATATGCTAAGCGGAGAACTGGATAAAAAAACTGCACTCAAAAAAAGTGGCATGTCTTCTGGTGGAGTCAGTATTTTCAGAGTTGTGCTAACTATTTTACTGCTGTCAATAGGCATCCGAATGCTTTTGAAGAAGCGTGATCAAAAAGAAGATGGAAGTGGCTTATGAAAAAAGGAAAGAAAGGCTGGTTATTGCTGATGGCATTTACTACGTGGGCGGCGTTGATCGCAGGCTGCGGAAAGTGGACTGGAAATAAGCAGGATAAAGTTTCGGAAGTCACGATGGCAGGAAGTGACACAGAGAACATGGAGAATCCAGAAAACAGTCAGAGTACACCGCTTCCGGATATTAAGGAATTGACGTATTATGTGCATGGAACGATGATGGAGCCAATCAGGAGTGTAAGCCTGATCCGGCAGGGGGAGAAAGCGCTGGTACGGATAGAACCCTGGGATGGGGAAGAAGAGGAACTTTTTAACTATCCGGTGGATGCAGAGATTCTTGATCAAGCACGCAGGGTTTTGGAAACCTATGATGTGGCATCCTGGGCAGGCTTTCGTGGAAGCGATCCCAATGTCTTAGACGGATATTCCATGAGCTTTCAAGTGGAATTTGTGGATGGAAGCAGGATAGAAGCGTTCGGTGAGAACAAATTCCCTAAAAACTACCATGATGTTTTCTCGGAACTGGATGACCTGACGGTTGAGGCAAAGGACGCATTTTATGAGGAACAGTCTTCTTTCTGAGCCCTTGCCTTATACCATCTGAACCAGCCATACATTACTGTGTACCATAAAATAACCGATTACTACTTTGATCAATTCAGTTGCCTGTACAAGGAAGTACACACTTACGATAAGGAACTGGAAGAGTTTTGCCTAAAAAATAAAAGTGTTATAAGTATTTATGATGAATATGGCAGAAATGTCGACTGGAGATTATAATTTTCATAGGTGGACAAGCAAACCGACAGAAATTTATTCTGTGAATGGTAAACGAACCTGCAAGTCACCGGAACTACACACAATAATGAAAAAATACAATGGTACTGGATTGGTACTAAAAATATGTGAAACGAAAAATAATGTGTGGAAAAGGCATGAGATATCAATACAAGATGGTATAGATAACTATATTGAAACAAGCAAAATCAAACCAAACTTTGCGAGTTTGAGCAAAGAACTAGAATCCATTTTTAAGGAATACTTGAAATAGGTTGTAAAAAAATATATAGAGATAGAAAAGCTGTAAAAATCTACGTTGAATTTTACAGCTTTTTGTATATAATAAAAGTAACAGAAACAATATGAATATGGACCGCACAGTAGGTTGTATTCATGAGCGAGAATCGAATGCGAATGTCCGTTTTATCAAGGAAAGGAGCTGAAAGAATATGGCAAATATTTTACCAGTGTCTGATTTGAGAAATTATAATGAAGTTCTGAAGAACTGTCATAAAGGAGAACCAGTATATCTGACAAAGAATGGCAGAGGACGTTTTGTAATTATGGATATTGAAGACTATGAGCGCGATCGTGCAGAGAAAAAGCTTCTGCTGAAGCTGCAGGAAGCCGAAGAAGCAGTGAAAGATGGTGAGGGGTGGCTGGATCTGGAAGAACTGAAAGCACTTGTGGGGGAATAAGATGTTAAAATTGCGGATTAATCCGATTGTTGTAAAGGATTTGAAAAATATCCGGGATTATATTGCTGAAGATAACGAAGAATATGCAGCAAAGACTATAAAGGAAATTTACGGTAAATTTGAGAACCTTCAGATGTTTCCGGGAATGGGTTCAGATCTTTCAAAGCGAGTCAGTTTTCGGACGGACTATAAATATGCGATATGGGAAGATTATGTGATTATCTACAAGGTAGGAAACGAGTATGTAGAGATTTATCGTGTGATTAATCGGTTTCGGGATATTATGAGAGTTTTTGATTGATAACACAATCATGATAACAAATTGATAACATCGTTCAGTACAGTCTGTGGACTTTGGACAGTTAAATACATATAAAACTAGATATGATTACCTTGATATGCTTGAGAGAGTTAGTATACTTCTGTTTCATGGGGAAAATATTATTACCTTAAGAGAGTATTGTTATTCAATCCGTTCCTGGCAGACAGAACTTCCATGTGGGCTGATTGATTTGGGAGAGACACCGGATTAGGCAGCAGTTCGTAAATTAAAAGAAGAGACAGGATATGATAAATGAATTCCATTCAGAAAATAGAAAGTCTCCCGGAGCAGATATGGCAGGAAGGTATGCAGTTTCTGGGAGATTTTTTAGAGTTTCAGAGTTCGTTTATTTTGTGGAATAAGACGACAAAGCAAAAAAGGTGAAAAACTCATGAGAGAAGATAAAAACGAGACAAGATGGGACAAACTATTACATATTCGAACAATGGGGCGGGATGATTCCCACTCTGATGAACATAGATTTCCTTATGAACCGACACCGTATTGTGTGTTGGAGCGGCTGGCAAATTCCGGTTGTATCCGCAAGGGAAATACTGTGATTGACTATGGCTGTGGAAAAGGTCGTGTGGACTTTTTTCTGGCATATCAGACCAGATGCAATTCCATAGGTGTCGAGTATGATGAACGGATTTTTGGACGAGCCATGGAAAACAAAGCGGATTCGGTAGTTTCAGATCGTGTGGATTTTGTGCAGGCAAATGCTGAAACATTTAAAGTGCCGGAAACTGTAGACCGATGTTACTTTTTTAATCCATTTTCGTTGGAACTTCTGAAGCGCGTAGTGGGTCGCATTCTTGATTCTTATTATGCAAATCTGCGTGAGATTCAACTGTTTTTTTATTATCCGACAGATGAATACATTTCTTATATGATGACAGTGGATGAGTTGATGTTTGTAGATGAAATTGATTGCAAAGATTTGTTTCCGGGGAATGATCCGCGGGAGAAAATTGTGATTTTTGAGCTGAAGAAATAATTCAAGCCGAACACATGTGAGAGTTGAAAAGTCTGTTTAAGAAAACTTTAATGCAGACATACATCAAAAGCTCCCCGCATAGATTGTAAAAAAGCAAACTATGTGGGGAGTTTTCGTGAAAGGTTATATCGAGGAACGGGCAATGGAAATTGCACGATATATCATAGACAACAATGCAACGGTGCGTCAGGCGGCAAAAAAGTATGGAATTAGTAAGTCGACGGTACATGCGGTTGTAACAATATAGAACGGAATGTGAATGTGATATATTTCATTAAATAAGGTGTGGAAGAAAGCAGGCTTGAACGGATGTCTCTGAGGAGATGTTCGTGATGGGCTTGCTTTTGTTTTTGAGTATGGAGTGGGTTAGATATTTGCAATTTACTAAAAATTAAATTTGGAAGATTGTGGATCGCTATTTCTGTGGAAAAATGATAAGATAATGTCTGAAAAGGTATATGGGGAGGATTAGAATAGTGCCAAGAGTATCTTCAAAAGAAAATAAAAATATATATTTCAAACAGAGGGAAAAATTAGGATTAACAAGGGAAACAGCAAGTGATTTGCTGGAGACAATTGCACCTGAGCGTATTGAAAAAATAGAAAATGAGAAATGCGAACCACATCCGGATGAAGTGTTAGTAATGTCTGAAAAATACAAATCACCGGAATTATGTAATTATTATTGTTCCAATCAATGTCCAATTGGACGACAGTATGTTCCGGAAGTTAAAATACAGAACCTTTCTCAAATTGTATTGCGTCTGGTAGATTCTTTGAACACCGTTCAAGATAATCAGCGTAGATTAATAGGCATAACTGCTGATGGGACCATTGATGATTCAGAGATAAATGATTTTGTGGATATCCAGAATGCGTTGGAAAAAATTTCTATTACAGTGGAAGCATTGCAGCTTTGGTCGGAGCAGATGGTTGCAAATGGAACTATTAATATGGAAAAATATGAGGCAAGTAAAAATCGAAAATAATATAATGTTATGGCGTCTTTTTCGGAAAAGAAAAGGCGCTATTATTTTGCTCATTTTGGTGAAATAACGGGCTTATTATGCTGAAACATTCCTGTTTTTGAAGAGAAAATTTCGTTATCATTTAAGCATAAAAACAAGAGAGGAAACAAAACAGATGAATGTTAAAGAAAGAATCATTTCACTGAAACTTATAGGAAAAAAGCAGGAACATACAAAATTTTTAGAAGAAATTGGTGTGACGGCAATCATGAAAGAAAATATTTGTAACTTAGAAAATGGAGCAAAGGAAAGCGGTGTCAGGGAGGAATGCGAATAACATGAAAGAAAATTTGTAGAAATCAAAATATCAATGGAAAAAGTAAGCAAGAAATTAGCACACATATAGAGGAGAATCTGAGATGAAAACAAATAACAAGTTAAATAAAATACGTAGCAAAGCAAAAGATGTTTGTGTTTGGATTGTTATTGGACTGGTGATTGGATGCATTGTTGGTTGGTCAACACATACAGCAATTTACAACATAACTCATAAAGAACCAGAAGTTTCCGTCGGTTATGTTACAGGAAAATTAGAGAATATTGGGGAATTAGCAACACAGAAACTTACATATTCAGGCAAGGTACCATTAGAAGAAGGAAGTATTCCATTTATCACAAAAAAAGGATTTGTTATGGAGTATAATGCAACCATTAAAGTAGGTATAGATGTAGAAGCGATAAAAGTGGATATCAAAAATGATAAAGTAATTGTTTCTGTCCCACATACAAAACTGTTGGACACTCCGCATGTAGATCCAAGTTCTATCAAATATGTTGATGAGAAGAAAGCAATTTTTAATTGGACCACAAAGGAGGATGTAGCAAAAGCAATTGAAGAAGCAGAGAATGACATAGCAGAAAATGAAGCAATTGATCTGCAAGGTTTGTTTGCCAATGGAGATGAAAATTTAGAAACTTTAATTCATAACTTGTTGGATGATGTAGTAGGCGACAAGGAAGTTGAAGTTAAATTTATGGATTAGCATTTGAAAAACATGAATACCAGAAAGGAGATAAAAACTATGAGTAAGAAAATAAAGATAATTCTTTTGATTGGTCTCATCATTTATTGGATTTCACCAATTGATTTGATGCCAGGCAATCCAATCGATGATCTCATCTTAACGATTGCATATGCTCTTGCAAATAGAACAGTTTTAGGATAAGTATAATGATTTTAGATTGTTGCATGAAAACCTTTGCGTCAAAAAATGATGCAAAGGTTTTTTCTATGCAATAAATTCGCGAAATTTACAAGTCCTTTTATGAAACAAATAAAAAGGTATTGCCGAAACCGGCAGAAAGGACTTGTTTATGAAACAGCAGACAAACCCATGGAACAAAATTGTAGGTGAGAACATTCGCAGATTACGCGAGGAGAATAATGAAACGTAGGCAATGTTGGGAGAATTCCTTGGATATGGAGCAACTACGGTAGCAAATTATGAAAGCGGATATCGCTTACCAGATTTGTTGACCGCTTATGTAATAGCGCAACATTATCATGTGCTGTTGGATGAATTGATGGAGGAACATCACGAATCGTGAATACAGGGATTTATCAAAAACTATATAATGATACATACCAGTTGAACATGGATAGGTACTGAAGAAAATATTTCTGTATTAAAAAACAATGTCAACGGAATACGAAAAGATAATATGGAGGTTTATACGATGAGAAGAAAATTAGTCATTATCTGTATGGCAGCATGTATGCTGTGTCTGGCAATAGGGTGTGGAACGGGGAAGGATAATAATGTGGCAGATGAAAGTACATCTGCCACAAACAATAATAGTAGTGCTGAATTGAAGAAAACAGATGCTGTATCAGAACCAGTTGCATTTGCATACTGTGAGGCATTATCTGGTGTCGAGTTCAAAGGAAGTGCTCTGAAAGTTGGAAGTGATGCGTTTTATGATTACCTGGATGAATTGACGATTTTATATAAGGGTGTGAAATATAATAAGCAAAGTATTGAAGATGCAGTGTGATTTTATGATATTGGTAAACCATATAAAAGATAAACTATGACAGGAAAACGGTTAAGGAGAAAAGAAAAAATGACAAAGTTGGAAGTAAATCAATTTATAGAAAAAATGAAAATGTTTGGAGATGATTGGCACGAAAAAGAGGTCAAGGAGAGTTCGTTTATAAATTGCAGTTTGGGTGTTGCTATCAAAAAAAGAACAAATGAGTTGCGACAAATAACAGACACATTGGCACAAATGCCCAGGTTTGATTAAGAAACCTTCAATGTAGACATACATAAAAATCTCCCCGCATAGATTGTAAAAAAGCAAACTGTGCGGGGAGTTTTTGTGAAAGGTTATATCGAGGAACGGGCAATGGAAATTGCACGATATATCATAGACAACAATGCAACGGTGCGTCAGGCGGCAAAAAAGTATGGAATTAGTAAGTCGACGGTACATGTGGACGCAATAACATAGAACAAAATATAGACAAGCTGATGTGGGTAATTAAGAAAAAGGAATTTGGAATAAGTAATAAACAATCTGTGTACCTTTTTTGCCCCATCAGAACCATTAAGATAAAGTTAGTACAAATTTGTAGTGGAGGAATGATACATGGGAAATAATACGAAAAGTGAACAGGACGATCTTTGTCTGGCACTTATAAATCCAGAATTATGCAAAAGATCAAGTATTGAGGTTGCGATAGAGCAACATGATACGGAGACAACAATACCATATCTGCATGTATTCTTAGATAATATGTGGGATTTGAAAAATTGTGCATTCATTCGATTGGATAAACCGGAGTATGTTCCGGAAAAGAATCCTATAAGATTGTCAACAAAACAAAAAGAAGAGTTAATCTATATACTGACGAGTGAAAGTCAATACCATTGGACTACATCAATTGTTGATAAAAATAATATCAAAATAGCAACAGGATATGAAGTGGCTGTTCAGGTATGGACAGATACTTATGAAGAAAATAATAAAATTCAATACGATAAAAACGGATTTCCTGTTATGCCGGATTATACAAGATTATAGAGTCGAAAATTATGTACAAGAGATGAGATGTTGAATGATATTTTACTGTTCGGTCTTTTTATGCCCATTGAAATCTGTGAAGTGTAGGCATACAATGATATTATATGAACTGCACAGAACAGGGAGCAAAAAGTATGAGTGATATACATCCAAAAAAATTGGTGATTTTGTATATTTTAGATATCTTGCAGAAATATACGGATGAAGAACATAGACTGAGCCAGAAAGAGATACAGGATATTTTGAGAAGAGAGTATGAAATGACGGTTGACAGGAAAGCCGTGAAAAGAAATCTCTTAAATCTGATTGAATATGGAAGCAATATTGAATATCGAGAAGTATCACGGAAAGATATTTTCAGAAAAAAAGATTTTGTATCATATAAAGGCACCTCGGATTTTGCGGATAAAGAAATCTCGGAAGACGATTTGTTATGGACGGATTTTTACCTGAAGCAGAAATTCACGAATGAAGAATTGCGCCTATTAATAGACAGCATGTTGTTTTCAAAACATATACCTTATAGCCAGGCAAAAGAGCTGATTAAAAAATTAGAGTCGTTATCTAATATATATTTTAAATCTTGCTCGCAGTATATTTATCCATTGCCGGTTGAACGGACAGATAATAAACAGGTGTTTTACAATATTGCTATATTAGACGATGCAATCCGTAAAAAGAAGAAGGTTTTATTTGAATATGCAGAATACCATACAGATAAGAAAATGCATTTGAAAAAACGGGAAGATGGTAGTGTACGGGAATATATCATTACGCCATATCAAATGGCTGTGCAGGAGGGAAAGTATTATCTGATCTGCAACTATGATAAATATGATGATATCTCGAATTACCGTGTAGACAGGATTCGAAACATACAGATTCTTGAGGAAAAAGGTAAGCCATTTGAAACTTTGAAATGGTCCGGACATCAGCCAATGAATCTGAATGAATATATGAAAGAGCATGTGTATATGTATTCCAGTGAAAATGTGTTTGTTAAATTTAGAATCGTAAAAGCAATGATATCCGATGTGATTGATTTATTTGGAAAAGGGGTGAATTTTTCAGAAGAAACGGATACGCATGTATCGGTGAGCGTGCATGTAAATGAACGTGCAGCGGAGCAGTTCGCAAAAAATTATGCGCCGGATGTGGTGATATTGCAGCCGAAGAGATTAAGAGATAAATTAAGGGATGACTTGAAAAAAGCGTGGGAAGCATATGAAGATTAAAAAAAGGCATAAGAGATGAAGAATCATTTTTCAAAGTCGAAATATTGCAGATTGTGGCAATGTCCGAAGATGTTGTGGATGGATAAATACAAGCTGGAAGAGAAAGCCGAAGATGCCGGCGATATTCCCGGATGATCCGGAATTGAATTATCATAATCTGGAAGGTGTACACAATGACTCAGAGGCAATGACGATATTTCCGAGGATAAAAGATATGCCAGCGGAGGAGCAGAAGAAGGCAAGGCATAATTTATTGAAATATTGCGAACTGGATACCTATGCGATGGTGAAAGTGTGGGGAGAACTTGTGAGAGTTTTGGAAGGAGATACGGAAGATGGAGAAAACTAAAGAAGAAATAAAAGAAGAGATTGAAAAAGAAATAAAAGATTCGGTAGATGATTTTATTGGAACAATAAAAAAAGAGCCGTGCTGTGAATACTTTTCAGATAAGACTGAAGCAGATTGGGAATGTGAAAAAGTTTATAAAGATGCTCTGTATCAAGGGTACTTGGATGCTTGTCGGACAATTCATTGGAGTACTAAGGCAAGAGAAGAAGGAGATGAGTTATTAAAAAGAAAAAAAGTGTGGGATAAAAAGAGACCTAATACAGAGGAAAATCCTATGAGAGAACCGTTAACAGATGTCGCAAAAGAACTTTGCAATTATTTTGATGGTGATGAAAAGTTTGATGATAAATATTCAGGTTGGTGTAAAGCGTTAATAGATTCCTATAAGAAGTATCTTGTGGATGAAATTACATATGGTCAGGCGCAAAAAATAATAAATATGGCATTTAAATATTTATATTGCATATGCGATAGATGTAGAGGTGGAGAAAAATATAAAAAGAAATTTGATAAATGTCATATGCCGTTAGATAGTTTTAGTCTGGAATGGTTCAAAAGGAAATTTAAGGAAGATGATTTTTCAAATGCCGAGAGTTATCCTGAAAATTATAAAAAATTGCCAGAGAATTTATTTACAAAAGGTGAAAAGAAGAAGTTAAAAGCGGAGTCAATAGGATCGTGGAGTTCTATGCAAAAGACGTGGGAAAAAAGTTGTATAAAAGAAGAATATCCATACGAATTTTATGCTTATGTTATAAAGCAATATTGCAAGGAAAATTCAATTACACCATTACAATTGGATTTTATTGTTTGGTCTAAAATGCAGAAAATTATGGCTGCAGAGTCATTTATAAAGACTTTTAAAGATGATGATAAAGAGAATAAAGAAGCTATAAATTCAGAAGAACAAGAGCCATATGATATACTTAACTTGAAAACGACATTAGAAAATAGATTGAGTGAAATCAGACCTTTAATATGCAAATGATTTACTTATAGAATATACGAAGTAAAAACAGTGTTTTGGCACTGTTTTTTATATGCTCAGAAATGAGCCATTTTTGCCCCATACAATAATATATCCTATTACTTATCAAGCATAGATAGGAGTGAAACAAGTTGAAAATATCCATTTATTCAAGAAAATCAATAGAAAAATTATTAGAAAAAGATTTCCCGGAAAATGCAGCCGTAATCAGTTTCTATGATCCGCCAGGAAAATTCCGTGATGCGGAATACAGTCCGGTAGACTATTCAGCGAAGACGAACTGTGTATTCCAGGTAGCACTGCATGACATTGATCTGGCAGTACTGCCGAAATATCATTTGACTTACGAGACATATTTTCCAGAAGCAGATGATCTTGCAGAATTTATTTTCAATGCTCTAAAAGAAGGAAAAGATATCATCTGTCAATGTGAATATGGCGAAAGCAGAAGTTCAGGATGTGCGGCGGCTATCCATGAATATTTCTATAAAGACGGTATCAAGATATTTGCTGATTATAGATATTATCCGAATCAGGTGGTGTATCACAAGGTGTACGATGCACTTGAGAGATATGGAATTGAAAATGATGTGATAAGAGAAAGTGGTGAATAGATTTATATGACGATAGAATTAAAACAAGAGATTTTGGATTTAATTGAATCACCGGAATTGCATGTATATTTAATGGAACATGCAGAACGACTGAAGTTGAGAGACTATGTGTCAATTATTGCCGGAGCACCAGTCGGTTTAAAAAGAAAACAGGGATTATTGTATAAGCTGAGAGCAACATCAGACATAAAGCAACAGGATATGGATTATCTGAAATTATGCTGCGAGTGTATGAATCAGGCAGTGCGATATTTAACGATGGAAAGTGAAAAGATTTTTCTTATACAGTTGATGGGTTATAATGATGATAATAAAAGTGATATTATGAATGGCCCATATATTATGACATCTTTTGAAGACATGAAAAAGGCAGTGCAGGAATATTATTGGAATGATCCGGATTCTATATGGGAATCTTTATATTGGCGGGTTGAATTATATTTTAGTGGCAAGAACGAGATTAAGGAAAACGAATTTTTATCACCGGTGTACACATACATCATGAATAAAGAAGGAGAGATTCAATATTTTATTCATGAAAAGCTATCGTTAAATTGTTTGAAAGGGTCATTAGGCAGTATGCTAGAGAGACAGTTTTGCTCTGTATGTCCCGATTTAAATCTGCCTGTTCCGTATCGGCCGGGAGATGTCCTGTTTATCGACTGCAGACCATATGCACCAGGTGCTTTTTATTGTCGGCTTAAAGAAGTCGGAGATGATTGTTGTGGAATACAATGTGAATATGTGAATTCGGAAGGAGAGATTGAAACCGGTGCGTTGAAACATGGCGATTATTTCTTTAATCATAGAGAAGTGTATCAATATTTATCACCACTATATAAGGCAAAGATTGTTTCAAAAGATGAATTGGATTGGGATGATTATGTCAAAGGAAAACGAAAATGTTAGCAAGACCACATAAAGGAGTATTCTGGTTAATAGACGGAAAAATCTGGGCAGTTCCATTTGACAAGCAAAAATATGAATATGGGATTTCAAAGTCGGGGGATTCTTATGTGCATAGAAAAATTTGGAAGGAAATAAAGCCTCGAAAATGTCGGTATTCATATAATTATTATCCTCGTGGGCGAGTTGAAATTACTTCAAAAAATCTGTGTATTCTATATATGAATCCCAATATAGGTGAAGAATACATTGATGAAATTATGAAAAAATTTGGTCTGGAATCTGTAGAAAAAATAATTTATGATAATAGTAGTCATTATAGATCATATTTGGATATAGAATGGAAAGCAGATGAAAAAAGATGACTATGTATAAAGGAAAATGTATGAAGATATGGCTGGATGATATACGACCTGCTCCAGAAGGATATGTATGGTGCAAAAGTGTTAATATTGCAAAGAGAACAATTGAATCAGCGGAGGAACCCATTTTATTAATTGATTGTGATCATGATTTAGGAGATTATGCTTATGATGGTGGGGATGGGATTAAATTATTGGATTGGCTGGCGGAGAATGAACGTTTTTATCCAATTAAGCTTCATACAATGAATCCCGTTGGCAGAGAAAATATGTTGCGGATGATTCGGAGATATTGGTAGGAGCAGAGGAAGGAGATGCCTGGAATTATATGAATGGGCTGGAAATGCAGACGCCATATGTGGGGACAGATCCAAAAATCGGAAGAAACGATCCCTGCCCCTGTGGCTCCGGTAAAAAATATAAAAAGTGTTGTGGAAGATAATCGTTTGCCAGAATGATACAGACATACATCAAAAACTCCCCGCATAGATTGTAAAAAAGCAAACTATGTGGGGAGTTTTCGTGAAAGGTTATATCGAGGAACGGGCAATGGAAATTGCACGATATATCATAGACAACAATGCAACGGTGCGTCAGGCGGCAAAAAAGTATGGGATTAGTAAGTCGACGGTACATAAAGACATCACCGAACGCCTCAGACAGATCAGTCCGGCTCTTGCTGTAAAGACAAGAGTGGTTCTGGATGTTAACAAATCGGAGCGTCACATTCGTGGGGGAATGGCGACGAGAGAAAAATATCTTCATCAACATCATATCTGATTTAAGATGAAATGCATCAAAGCAAATGGAAAAATGTGCTTTGGTGCATTTTTGCTGCGTTAGTATCTCTGATTTTACAACCTTTGTAAATCATGTTAGAATAAAAAGAAAATTAGAATTCGCCGAAGGAAAAGAGAAATCTATGAGTGCAGAGATATGGTCTGGAATATATCCAAATATGAAAAACAAGGATACAGTGAATTTGGGAAAAGGGAATAAGGCAATGGATGCATGGAACATGCATTTATCTGAGATACGACATTGCCCGGAAAATTTGTCCTCAGAGTTTCTGTGGCAGGTCTTATGCGAACTGGAACAGACATATTTTTGTACGGTAAAGGGAATACCGTTTACCTATATTATAAAAGGGCATGAGATGTTTGTGAATCGCAAAGAAAAGTCGATCACGCAGGCGACAATCCTGCTATCCGCCAGACGCGTCCTGGAGAAACAGGCAGAGGGTGTGGTGGTCAGCGGACCAAAGAAAATCGGAACGTTTGGGGCAAGTTATCTCTATCCGGTTTTCTGTCAGATTGGATTGATTACAGAGAAGATGAATGAAAGCGAGGAAATGTAATATTATGAATAAAATAGATGCACAGTCATGGAAGGTTGATATGCCGGATTTTAGGGAAAAAACAAAAGCGTTTTACAATGGTGAGATGAGCAAAGGAGATTACAAGGGCTATTCCGGACGATATGGAAGCTATGCTCAGAAAGATGGGAAAGCAAGTATGCTGCGTCTGCGTATGCCGGCTGGTCGTGTGACGAAGGAAAAACTGGCATTTATTGCAGAAGCAATTCGCAAGTACAATGTGAAAAAAGCACATTTTACTACTTGTGAGACAATCCAGCTTCATGATCTGCAGCAGGAGGAACTGTGCCGGATTATGGAAGATGCACTGGATGTTGGAATTGTGACTATGGGTGGCGGTGGAGATTTTCCACGAAATGTGATGTGTTCTCCGTTGTCCGGCGTGGAAGCGGATGAGTATTTTGATGTGCGTCCATGGGCAGAAGCAGCTGGAGAATATTTGATGACATTTATTAATGCAGAAAAAATGCCGCGTAAATTAAAGGTATGTTTTTCTAATTCTCCGAAAAATATTCCGCATGCAACGTACCGTGATCTTGGTTTTGTGGCAACAAAAGAAGGGAAGTTTGATGTGTACAGTGCCGGTGGTCTTGGCAATCATGCGAGATTTGGTGTAAAGGTAGCAGAAGCAGTGGAACCGGAAATGATCTTGTATTACATCAAGGCAATGTGGCTGACTTTCCGGGCATATGGAAATTATGAGAATCGTGGAAAAGCAAGAACCCGTTATATGCAGGAAATCTGTGGGGGTGCAGAAAATTATGTGAAAGCATATCAGAAAAAACTGGAGGAGGTGCTGGCTTCTGGAGAAGATCTGAAAATTTGTGTGAAAACTGAACCTGTGATGAAAAAGGGCGATGGTGTCCGAATTTCCGGCGCGCGTATTTTACCACAGAAGCAAAGCGAGGCTCTGTATACGGTTATCTGGCATCCAATCGGTGGTCAGCCGAACGTAGAAGAACTGTGTGCGCTCTCTGATGTGATTCGGAATATGGAGGATGTGGAGATCCGTCTTGCGCCGGATGAAACAGCATATATTATCAATCTGACCGGAACTGAAGTTGAAAAAGTACTGGAAGCAACACCGGACAGTGCAGAGACTGTTTTTGAGACAAGTGTCAGCTGTATTGGTGCATCCATCTGTCAGGTGGGTCTGCGTGATTCCCAGGCATTACTGCATGCGTGCGTGGAAGCTGTTCGTAAAGCAGAGATTCCGAATGGTGCGCTGCCGCAGATACACATTTCTGGCTGTCCGTCTTCCTGTGGTACACATCAGACCGGTGTGATCGGTTTTCGGGGAGCAGTGAAGCGTGTGGATGATCAGATGAAAAATGCGTTTGTGCTGTTTGCCAATGGTGAGGAACGCCAGGGCGAGGAGCGGATGGGTCGTGAGATCGGAACTATGGAAGAAGCGGTGATACCACAGTTTCTGGTAGAACTGGGACAGACGGTGGCTGCTTCCGGCATGGATTATAAAAAATGGGCTGAGAAGAATCCACAAGGGATTGATGCAGTTGCAGCAAATTATTTGTAAGATATGACCGAAACCGGAACTTGTATTCAGAGGATTTGCTATAAGTTTGTAAGAGACCGGAAGGGGAAGAATCAGAAGAACAGCAGGGGGATGAAGGAGGAGTAAGTCTTGGAACGTCGGGATAAAATTAATTATTATCTGGATCTGGCAGAGATTGTCGGACAGAGAGGAACCTGTCTGCGTCGACATTATGGCGCAGTTATTGTGAAAAATGATGAAGTGATTTCTACTGGTTATGTAGGTGCACCAAGAGGCAGAAAGAATTGTTCTGATCTGGGCATCTGTATCCGGCAGAAAATGAATGTACCAAGAGGTGAACGCTATGAACTTTGCCGCAGTGTGCATGCAGAGGCGAATGCCATCATCAGTGCTTCCAGAGGAAAAATGATCGGAAGTACGTTATATCTGGTTGGAAAAGAAGTGGATACCGGAGAATATGTCAAAAATTCCAACAGTTGTTCCATGTGCAAGCGTATGATCATTAATGCCGGTATTGACCGGGTGTATATCCGGGATTCTAAGGATGAATACCGGATGATCCATGTGCAGCAGTGGATTGATGATGATGAATCTCTGGCAGGAAGCTTTGGATATTGATCAGAAACAGACAGAAGTAAAATAAGAACAGACAAAAAGAAAAACAAGGCAGGTAAACGAAAGAAATGATACAGGATATCGCACCATTGCATTTATACAATGAGTGGCATAATGTACAGCCGGAAAAGGATGACTGGGTGATCTGTATGCAGGAACGGAAAATATTGGTGCGTGGCGTACAGAATGCCATTTGTTTTCCACGATATGCGGAAATAAAATCGCAGGTACAGAACGGAGATCGTTTTGTATATCTGTTTGCTGTTGGGGAGGAGCGTTTTTTCCTCTATCAGCAGCATCAGTACAAAGAACGGGAAGAATTGAATCTGATGCATCTTTGTCGGTCTGTTGAAAATCAGAGAAAAAATTCTGTCGCGGAGCAGAGATTGCTTTCGGAAGAAGAAATTGTATTTCATTATGAAACTACGCGATACCTGCGCGGGGCGGCTCCGCAGCATATGTGCTATGCAGGACTTGTAGGTGCCCAGCTGGCAGGATGGTATGCGGCACATCGGTTTTGTGGTGGCTGCGGAACCCGGATGATTCCGGATGGGCGGGAACGGATGATGCGTTGTCCGGTCTGTGGTCAGATGGAATATCCAAAGATCTGCCCCTGTGTGATCGTGGGTGTAATGCATGCGGGAAAGATTCTGGTGAGCTGGTATAAGAACGGTTTTCGAGATCATTATGCGTTGATCGCAGGTTTTGCAGAAATCGGTGAAACCATTGAGGAAACTGTTGCCCGGGAAGTATATGAAGAGACGCATCTGCATGTGAAAAATCTGAGATACTACAAAAGTCAGCCGTGGCCTTATTCCGAGAGTCTGCTGTTTGGATTTTTCTGTGAGCTGGATGGAGCGGATGATATTATTATTCAGGAAGATGAGCTGGCCATGGCGAAATGGGTGACACCGGAAGAAATTTTTGAAATCCCGGATAATTTTGCATTGACGAATGAGATGATATGCAAATTTAAGCAGGATATGATTGAGTATGGACATCTCTGCCTGTGAGGAGAGAGGGCAGGAAAGTCTTCTATCGCATACTTACGCGAAGAAAATTATCCAAAGCACAGCTTTCTTGCACGCGCCGAACACGATTGCGAAGCAACCATTTCTTCTCGTGCGAATGTCCGCTTTACAAAATAAGCGATAAAAGGTAAGCAATAGAATAACAGGAGTATAGAAAGCAATATGATAAAACAGGAGAATGTGGCAATTGTAACACTGAAAAAAGGAGAAGGGCGCACGATTAAAGCAGGCGGAGCCTGGGTTTTTAATAATGAGATCGAAACGATCACAGGGCGTTTTCATAATGGTGATCTTGTGATCGTACATGATTTTGATGGTTATCCGATGGGAAAAGGGTATATCAACCAGAATTCCAAAATTCGTGTGCGCCTTCTGACGAGGCATGTAAATCAGGAAATTGATGAGTCATTTTTTCAGATGCGTCTGCAGAATGCATGGAATTATCGAAAGGATACGGTGGATACTTCTTCCTGCCGTCTGGTATTTGGTGAAGCAGATTTTTTGCCGGGAATTGTTATTGACAAATACGAAGATGTGCTTGTCATGGAATGTCTGACTCTTGGGATGGAGCGTTATAAAGAACAGTTGGCTAATCTGATGAAGCAGATTTTGCAGAAAGATGGCATTCAGATTCGAGGTGTTTATGAGCGTAGTGATGCGAAGGAACGGGAAAAAGAAGGTCTGAGCAGGGTAAAAGGTTTCATTGGAGCAGAATTTGATACAAACGTGGAAATTACGGAAAATGGCGTTCGTTATATGGTGGATGTAGTGAATGGCCAGAAAACCGGATTTTTCCTGGATCAGAAATACAATCGTCTGGCGATTCAGAAATTGTGTAAGGGCAAACGTGTGTTGGACTGCTTTACTCATATGGGAACTTTTGCATTGAATGCCGGAATAGCGGGAGCCAGTGAAGTGACCGGTTTGGATATTTCTGAATTTGCGGTGGAACAGGCGACAGAAAATGCAAAACGTAACAGTCTGAGTGATACGGTAACATTCCGTGCGGCAAATGTACTGGATGAACTTCCGAAACTGGCTGCAGCCGGAGAAAAATACGATGTGGTTATTCTGGATCCGCCGGCATTTACAAAATCTCGTCAGGCAACAAAAAATGCGATCAAGGGCTACCGTGAGATTAACATGAAAGGGCTGAAGCTTGTGAAGGACGGCGGTTATCTGGCAACCTGTTCCTGTTCACATTTTATGACACAGGAATTATTGGCAAAGACCATCCGTGAGGCGGCGCGCGCTACGCATAAGAGACTGCGTCAGGTGGAATTTCGGACACAGGCGGCAGATCATCCGATTCTGTGGGCAGCAGAGGAATCTTATTATCTGAAATTCTTCATTTTTCAGGTTGTTGATGAAAAATAGTAGAGAAAAAAGCCTGCAAAGCCTTGTATTTACTGTGGTTGAGGCACTTTTAGACACTGATATATAAAGTGACAAAAATGGTGTAAATTATCGCAAAATGGTGTAGTTTGATATCAAAATGGTGTAGTAAATGGTGTAGTGGAGACACTGATTTTATGCAGAAAAAGATAGTGCTCAGTTTAGATATTTTTTTATACCTTCATTAGTTAAAAGTAATCTGTTTTTGTTTTCATCCAGAGTTCAAAGCTATATGTTATTGAGATATCATGATTTTAAAAGAAGAGTTCTTAACTATGTGGCCAATAAATTATGAAAAATGAGATACAAAGAGGATGGAAAAATGTGTAAGGTTATTGCGATTACGAACCAAAAAGGCGGATGTGCAAAAACAAATGTAACGGTTAATCTTGGAATTGGATTAGCCAGAGAAGGCAAAAAGGTTGCACTCATTGACAATGATGCACAGGGATCATTAACTGCAAGCCTTGCATAATAGATTTACCTATAATTAAAAACAACAAGATGGAAAGGCTCAGAAAAAGTTATTCTGAGCCTTCTGACATAGAAGGATAGAAGTATAAAAGAGCAGGGATTTTTATACCCCATCTATTGATATACACTGTAACCATCAAAGAAGATTAAAACATAAAATTCAAAGAAATGGAGGAACTGGCAATGAAAGGATTTAACACTGGTGATGGTTACATGGGATTGGTAAATGGTAAATATATCTTGTTTGCCAGCGAATCCGATTACTATGAATACATGAACGATTAAAGGAGGAGCTGCGATGAAAGGAATATTCGAAAGTATGTTTAATCTGAACCATAATGGAAATATCAGTCCACTGGAAAGTGCAATGGAATTTACCTTCCTAAATGAACTGTTGAAAGACGACTCTGAAGTACAGACGGAGTTGGAATTATCAGGACTGGATCCGGACGAGTTGGAGTTTATGGATGCAGATGAACGAAGAGAAGCACTGGAAGATGCTGGACTGGATCCGGATGAATATGATTTCTAAGGAAGGAGCATTTACAATGGCAAAAGTATTTATCACACTGACAGGAACAAATCATTATGATGACAAAGGACATAAAACCGGTCACAGCAATCCTGGAATATTAGGAGGCTGGAACCATTACGATGACTGATACTTAAGAAGATAAAGGCGTCAACATGTACAATCTTTACACAAGTTTTGTGTGAAAAGATGCACCATATGTCTCCCACCTATGGTATACTTGAGTTATCATTTGGTGAAAGGAGACCGGAAAAGTGCCGAAGGGAAGTAATCAGAAGTTCAAGTTATACCGGCTTGCTCAGATTATGCAGGAACAAACTGATGATGAGCATTATATCACTATGCCAGAAATCATGGACGGCTTGGCAAAATATGACGTAACAGCAGACCGGAAAAGTGTATATAACGATCTGAGAGATTTGAGTGTTCTTGGAATAGATGTAGAAGGTGAACCTGTCGGGAATCGATACCATTATCATGTTGTAAATCGCGCGTTTGAACTTCCGGAATTAAAACTTTTGGTAGATGCTATCCAGTCTTCAAAATTTATTACAGAGAAAAAATCAAATGCACTGATTAAAAAGCTGGAAACATTGGTCAGTAAATATGATGCACAGAAATTGCAGCGGCAGGTGTTTGTTTCTGGAAGAATTAAAACAATGAATGAGAGTATCTATTACACTGTGGATGCGATTCATAAAGCAATTTCGGAAAATAAGAAAATTAAATTCCAGTATTATCAGTGGAATGTGAAGAAGGAAATGGAACTTCGCCATAATGGGGTATGGTATCACATCAGTCCGTGGGGATTGTCTTGGGATGATGAAAACTATTATCTGGTAGGTTATGATTCAGATACAGAGCAGATTAAACATTACCGGGTAGATAAGATGCTGCATATCAAATTATCAAATGAAAGCCGAGACGGAAAAGAGCACTTTAAAAAACTGGATATGGCTGATTATGCGAAGAAAAGTTTTGGAATGTTTGGTGGAAAAGAACAGACTGTAAAGCTGCTGGTAAAAAACAGTCTGGCAGGTGTTATCATTGATCGGTTCGGAAAGAATGTGATGTTGATTCCGACAGATGATGAACATTTCACAGTGAATGTAGATGTGCATGTCAGCAGGCAGTTCCTTGGTTGGGTGTTTTCACTGGGTGAGGATATAAAGATTGTTGGACCGGATGAAGTGGTAGATGAGATGAAAAAGGAAATTAATCAAATAATTAATCAATACAAGTATGACTCATAATGCGAATAAAGCAATGAAAAGCTATAGAACAATAGGAAGCTGTGGAAATAAAAGTGGTATTAGGATTTAAGAAAGCTAGTTCATCAAATAGAAAAAATGAAATACAAAAAGAAATTAAAGGCATTGAAAGAGGAAAGAGTAAAATGGTAGATTACGCTCCAGGTATGAGAACCATCATTCGAGATGAAGAATGGATAGTAAAAAAATAGAAACAAATAGTCTTGGAAATAAAGTATATTGATGTGACAGTCTGCTATATTCGACAACTAATAGACCGAAGAAAAGGAAAACATTGATTGTATAAAAAACTGAATTAAGAGTTGCAAAAGTGCTTCCAAAATCTGGGAAGCGGTTTGGTGGATTAGGTGATAGCAATATATGTTAAGAATATTTTTGACATTTTTGAGGATGCATGGTAATATAATTATACAAAAAGAGCGCTACCGATAGACGGTTAGTCCAATATATGAATTGTCAAAAATTGCCGCTTCAGTTTACTAGGCTTGGGCGGCTATTTTTGCGTCTTATTATTATCCTTACCGAATGTGTATCCGATACTAAAGCAGGTTAAGCCAAAGCTCACTACTGCAATGAAATCTATAATACTCACTGGCTTAGCCCTCCTTTCCATTGGATTCCCTTTCGGGTTTCTATGTAATCAGAGGGTCGCAGTCCCTCTGTTGAAGGACTAACCGCCTACCGTTATGGCAGCACTCATGTTGTGATTATATCAGTTGTGGTATGGGGATGCAATAAGAAAATGAGTAGAATAGTTTGGTTACAACAGAACAGTGTTTAAATACAAATGCAGAGGTATATATTAATTGCAATATACATCTCTGCATTGTTTTTTTATTTTGCAAGAAAATTACTCTGTATTTCCATAGGCATATGATAAGCCTGTCCCCGCTTGGTCAGACTGTATAATTTAAAGCTCATGAGTTCCGGGGTGGAATTCAGAGTGCTGCATAAACTGAAATAATCCAGATCTTCATTGTGTGCCATGAGTTTATTAAACTGATTGAAAATACCAATATGACGAAAGTTTATAAAATGCCGGTTTCGCAGGCAATCTATAATGATAGCGATATTCGGATGGAAGTGACAAATGAAGAAATCGTGGATTGCTGGAAAGCATTTTTTGATGCTAATGAAAACTGGAGAGATTTTGATTCTGACATGACATATGAAAAATATAGGAATATCACAGACAAAGCACATTTAAAGAAAATTATACAGATGCCGGTGAATTTTCTGATTAAATCCGGAGATGGATTTTTCTGTAAAAAGGAAGGTTATGCGATTGCATTGAATGATGATTTAAAGGATGTGGTTAAGAAAGAAGCTTTTGCAGAGCAGATGAGGGATGTTGTGGAGTACCGTGTGCTAGATTATTATCAGAGGAGATATGATAGGAAAAAAAGTGGATGACAATATATCAAGTTAGTTTTCGTAGTATTCTTTCAATAACATATTCTCCTTGGTTGGTGATATATAAAAAGGGTATGGCGCTAACCATACCCTACTCTGGTAAACCAGAGAGACTTCGTCGGTCAAATTATCTTTTCATTAGTGGCCTCGTCGACCCAAAAACACTTGTTTATAAGTGTGAAAGAGCAATTTATATTTACTTTCATTTTATACTCATTTTTTTGAAAAAATCTACTAGTAAATCATAAAAAGAAAATAAATTAAGTATGTAATTTGAAAGATGAAATATTTACACATAAAAGTCAACAGAAAGAATGTGCAAATTAGGTGAAAGCTGTTGTGGAATGTTGTTTATAGGATTATTATCAGAGAAGATATGCCAATATACTAAAAAACGTATTTTGAATTGTTACGTAAAAGGAGGATTTTGTAATGCAAACAATCACCCATCAGCAGGCTTTCGACCTGTTAAAAAAATACAACAAGGATTCCTTTCACATCCAGCATGCCCTGACCGTGGAAGCTGTAATGAAATGGTACGCCAACGAACTTGGCTACGGAGAAGATGCAGAGTACTGGGGCATCGTAGGATTGCTGCATGACATTGATTTTGAACTGTATCCGGCGGAGCACTGCCTGAAAGCTCCGGAATTATTACGGGAAGCAGGCGTTGGTGAGGATGTCATTCATGCAGTATGTTCTCATGGCTATGGAATTACGGTGGAATGTGGTGCAACGATCGATGTGGAGCCGGAGCATGAAATGGAAAAAGTACTTTTTGCGGCAGATGAGCTTACCGGTCTGATCTGGGCAGCAGCATTAATGCGTCCGTCCAAAAGTACAAAAGATATGGAACTGAAATCACTCAAGAAAAAATACAAAGCAAAAGGATTTGCAGTTGGATGTTCCCGAGAAGTAATCGCCCGCGGAGCGGAGCAGCTTGGCTGGGAACTGGACAAACTGTTGGAAATGACAATCCATGCAATGGCAGCTTCGGAAGATGAGATTCGGGCTGAGATGACAGCGGAAGGTTTGGATTAATTCAAGAGCGCAGAATATAGCCTATATAATGATAAGAATTTAATTCTGTGAAAAGATTGATTGTATAGAAGCTATAGACAAAACTATGTAGTGATTCTGTAGAGAATGAAAGTCACAGATAAGAAATATGGACTAAAGGAGGAAGACATAATAGTATGACGAAAAAAACTGAAATTAAAAAAGTCCGCTGCAATATCTGTTCCGCAGGATGTCCCATCGATGCCTACGTGCAGGACGGAAAACTGCTTTCTGTGGAAGGCAGCCGAGACTGGCCGGGACAGCAGGGCGGTTTGTGCTCCAAGGGAGCTGCATCCAGGCAGTATGTATACAATAAAGACCGGATTTTATATCCGATGAAACGCGTGGGCGAAAGAGGCAGCGGCGAGTTTGAACGTATTTCCTGGGAGGAAGCGTACGCGATGATTGCAAACAATTTACTGCGCATCCGGGAAAAATATGGGTCGCAATCGACGGTATTTTATGCGGGATATCCGAAGTGGTACCGTCCGGCGCTGCTGCGTCTGGCAAATGCATATGGTTCTCCGAATTACTGTACGGAGTCCAGCACCTGTTTTCAGTCGGCTGCCATGGCCTGGCGGTCAATTTATGGAAATAATATCTGTTTTCCGGATATGATGCATGCGAAAACGGTTCTGGTATGGAGTAACAACCTGTATTATTCTAATATTTCCATGGCACCGATGTATCAGTCACTGAAGGAGCGCGGTGTCAATATTATTTCCGTGGATCCACGGGAGACGGTGACCAGTCAGGCGGCTGATCTGCACCTAAAACTGATTCCTGGTACGGACGGAGCGCTGGCATTGTCCATGGGACAGGTGATCATTGAAGAGAATCTGTATGACCATGAATTTGTAGAAAAATATGTATATGGATTTGAGGAATATCGCGCGTATGTGCAGCAGTTTAAACCGGAAAAGGCGGCGGAGATTACGGGTTTGGATGCGGATCTGATTCGCCAGGCGGCACGAATTTACGCGAAAAACAGCCCTGCGGCGGTGATGTTTTCCGCGTCACCGGTGGTGCATCATATCAATGGAATGCAAAATTATCGTGCGGTGATGTGTCTGATCGCATTGACCGGAAATTATGATATTCCGGGTGGAAATCCATCCCGACCGGGACCGGCTTCTCCGTGTAATGAGTACATGGGAAATGTGAAACGGTTGAATGCGATAGAAGCAATTGGAGAAAAAGAGTTTCCGGCCTGGTTTGATCTGCCTTGCGAGGAAGCGCAGTGCAGCCGACTGGCGGATAACATTCTGGAAGCACAGCCGTATCCGATCAAAGCAGTGGTTGGTTTTGGATTAAACTGCCGGATGTGGCCGGAGCCGGAGCACCTGCAAAAAGCACTTGGAACGCTTGATTTTTATGTGAATACGGATCTGTTTTTGTCAGATTCCAGTAAGATGGCAGATCTGGTGCTGCCTGCGGCCTCCACCTTTGAGCGGGATGTGGTTGTAAATGGCCGTGGCGGTATGTTTTTCCTGTCGGAGCAGGCAATTCCGCCGCTGGGAGACGCAAAAAATGATGTGGAGATCATGATTGGAATGCTGAATGCGATGCATTTGACGGATGAGGCACTTGGTCAGGGCTATGAGCACTACATGGATTATATTTTGCAGCCATCCGGTCTGACGATTCAGGAACTGCGGGAGCATCCGGAAGGAGTAAAGGGAAAAGTGATTATTCCGCCGGAATTTAAAACCTATGAAAAGAATGGGTTTGCTACGCCGTCCGGAAAAGTGGAGTTTGTATCGCAGGTGCTGGAACGTTACCGTGATAGTCATGGATACAGTGGACTGCCGGAGTATCGGGATTATCGGCAAATGTCTGGTGTGGATCAGATAGAATATCCATACATTTTAAATACCGGTTCGAGAAAGCCGCAGTTTTTCCATTCCAGAACGTATCGTATGCCATGGTTGGCAAATCTGGAGCAGGCGCCGCTGGTGGAACTGCATCCAGAAGATGCTGCTGCATTAGGCGTTGAGGAAGGCGAACAGGTGAAAGTGACTTCACCGGCTGGAAGCATGTGTGGAACGGCGGTATTATGCAGCAATGGACGCCCGGGTGTGATACATATTTACCATGGCAATCCAAAGGGGGAAGCAAATGACCTGATCTCAAAGGATTATCTGGATCCGATTTCCGGATTTCCGGGATACAAAAGCTATTTTTGCAAGGTAGAAAAGGTGGTGGCTGGGGCATGAGTATTAAGATAAAATTTAATGCGGAAAAGTGTGTGGGGTGTTATGCCTGCCATATAGCCTGTCTGGATGCACATCATGAGGTAGATGAGGCGGATGCGAAAAGCTTCCGTGCCATTCGAAAAGTTCAGAAAGAAGGATTCGAGAAAAATATCTGTCCGGGCTGTACCCATTGCGGAAAATGTATGGAAGTCTGTCCGGTACATGCCATTTACCGTGATGAAAAGATCGGACTGATTCTGACAGACAAAGAACTCTGCGTTGGCTGTCATGTCTGCGAGAATGCCTGTCCATTGCAGATGATTCGGTTTGATGTGCAGGGAAAAATGGAAAAGTGCGACGGCTGTATAGAGCGTCTGCGAGAAGGCAGAGAACCAGCCTGTGTGCGGACCTGTTTTGCGGGGGCGCTGACGGTGGAACAGATTTAGGGCTTCGGGAACAAAGCTGAAACGAACTCCAACGAAAGAATCATTGTAAAATTTTCAGGTTCTTGTTGGAGCTCGTTTCAACTTGTTCCAAGCCACCCTAACAAGAATTTCTTTTATTACAATCACATTTATCCCGGCCCCGTGAATAGAGGCACTGATATTCAATTCAGTATCAGCCTGTTCGATACTGACCTGTGTCTGGGGCTGGGTATTCAGCAGCTGAAGCCAGTGTTCCGGCAGCGGACACAGGTCAGGAAACTGCAGATGTGCCATATGTATAAAGACAGAGTTCTGATTGGAAAATGCATATTTGGCGATCATATAATGACCGGCGGAAACCGGCAGGGTAAAATCTACGTTCAATTCATCCATGAAAGCATTGATGGTTTCATTGGTCTTATACACATCTGCGCTGCGGGTGTACAGATGTTCAATTTCATCATTATAATTCATAACAACAATGGTATAAACCGTGGATGACGTGCGGTCATCTTTGACAACAAAATAGTTTTTTTCACGGTAAAGCAGATCACCGCTGATATTTTTCAACAGCCGATACGTATAAAAAGCCGGTTTTGGAATGCCGGAGGAAGTCATGCTACTATATGCCAGTATGTGCAGCCTAAATATGGTGTTTTAGATCATTTCATTTCTCAGATGACAGGTATCACCAATGATCAGATTAAATATGCTCCGATGCTGGAAGAAGCAGTGATACACTTGCTGGAGTGGATCGGCAATCGTGAATATAAAGTATTTGCATGGAGCAATACTGATTACCGGCAATTAAAACATGAGATTCAGAGTAAAGGAATAACAAATCCAGAGATCCTGGAATTTGTGAACCAGGATCGATGGACGGATTATCAGAAAACATTTGATAACCGCTATGATTTTGATCGCAGTGTTGGGCTGGCTGATGCATTGGAACTTTGCGAAATAGAGCCGGACGGACATTTTCATGACGGACTTGACGATGCAATTAATACAGCGAAGATTATTAAGAAACTGGAAGAGAAAGATTTAGGAGAAAGCGCAGTATGGATAAGAAACTTTTGAATATCAAGGAAATCTGTGAGTATCTTGGCATAGGTGAGACCAAAGCAAGAGAACTTGTCAGAGGGCATAATGGTTTCGGGGTAAGGATAGGAAATAGATGCTATGCAGATAAAAACAATTAGATCGATGGATTGAAAAAACAAGAATATGAAAATAGAGAAAGGCGGTGGCAGATAGGTTCAGAATTTGATATAATTAAGTCAGTAACTGAACACTATCTATTATCTGCTGGAAGGAGATAATAGTGGGAAAATCCTTAAAAGGAAAAGAACTTGGATGGCGCAAACTGAGTCAGTTAAATCTGGTTATACTGCAAGATGCTTTTAATCAATTAGCAACTGATACGATGCGGGAAGACTGCAAATCATTATTGGTTGATATGTTGAATCGTGCGGTGGAAACCGAACTACTTAATAAAAATATTGCATTTGGAATTAATACAATCATTGATAATGAGGAAAAAGAAGAGAAAAGAATTTTAAGTAATAAGGAAATTGATATTCTTCTTGAAACATCCAGAGGCGGTCAGACATATGCATTTTTTATTGTTGCACTTGGAACTGGCATGCGTATGGGTGAAATTCTTGGATTGACATGGGATTGCATTGATTTTGAGAATGGAGTTATTAAGGTAGAAAAAACACTTTGTTATTTGCCGAATAATGGAATTGCGATTTATGAATTCCATAGACCAAAGACATTACAGAAAATGTTATTTGTATTGCTGGGCTTTAGAAAGTTTTTATAGTTTTTTCATGGAAAAGACAAGGCTATATGATACAATATCCATAAATGAACGCAGAATAAGCATTCCTCCGCTTCAAGTGCGTAGAGCACTAAACAGTGGGTAAGGGGATGCTTATGTCAGTGGGAGTTAAAAACTCCCACTGACAGGTCGCAAAGCGACTGCGTTCATGAGCAAGTAGCGAAAGCGGATTGCGAATGTCCGCTTTACTCTAAGTATGGGAATAGAGGGTAAGGAGAATTATTCAGAAATGGATGAGAATGTAACAAATACAGAAGAAACAGTACATGAAAAAGAAAACGAACAAACGGGTAAAGCTGCCGGGAGTTGTCTGCCGCTGGCAGCGGATCAGCTGGATCTGGCAAAACAATACAAACAGATGATGCTGATCTATGAAGCCGGAATTCGTCAGCTTACCACAAAATTACAGATTCTGAATAGAGAGTTTGAGCAGAGCAATGATCGTAATCCCATTGAGAATATTAAAAGCCGCATCAAATCCGCGGAGAGTATTGCAAAGAAGATGGAGCGGAAAGGTCTTCCTATGACATTAAGCTGTCTGACAAACAATATTTTTGATATTGCAGGAATTCGTGTGATTTGTCCATTTATTACAGATGTATACGAAGTGGCACGGATGCTGCTCAGTCAGACAGATGTGGAACTGGTGCAGGTGAAAGATTATATCCGGGAACCGAAGGAGAATGGTTATCGCAGTCTGCATCTGATTGTAAAAATTAATGTATTTTTTTCCGATGGAATGCGCCAGGTTCCGGTGGAAGTGCAGATGCGTACCATTGCCATGAATTTCTGGGCAAGTACCGAGCATCAGCTACGCTATAAAAAGGACAAGGCGATCACACCGGAAATGCATGCACGGTTGAAAAAGTGTGCAGATATCATGGCAGATGCAGATTATCAGATGCAGAAACTTGCAGAAGAGATACATTTCTGATATGATGTGCGTCAGAAAACAGGGAGAATTTAAGTAGCGTATTATGAAGGAAGAAAAGAAAAATAGAATCGCAGCCTGTAAGGCTGCTAAGAAATGCGGAGGATGCCAGTATCAGGGTATTCCCTATGAAAAGCAGCTGCAGGATAAGCAAAAAGCAGTCCGGCAGCTGATGCAGTCATTTTGTAAAACTACCGAGATTACCGGCATGAAAGATCCGTATCATTATCGTAACAAAGTGCATGCCGTGTTTGCACGGAAAAAGGACGGTACCATCATTTCCGGAGTTTATGAAGAGGGAACGCACCGGGTGGTTCCGGTGGAAGCCTGTCAGATTGAAGATGAAAAGGCAGATGCCATTATCAATGATATCCGTGGCTTATTAAAGTCTTTCAAAATAAAAATTTACAATGAGGATACCGGTTATGGCCTGTTGCGTCATGTGCTGATCCGGCGGGGATTTTCCACAGGTGAGATCATGGTGGTTCTTGTGTTGGGATCTCCGGTGATGCCATCCAAAAATAATTTTGTGAAGGCATTGCGCAAATTGCATCCAGAGATTACAACGGTTGTACTGAACGTGAATGATAAACGCACCAGTATGGTGCTTGGAGATCGGGAGACTACAATTTACGGAAAAGGGTATATTGAAGATGTGCTGTGTGGTTTAAAATTCCGTATTTCATCAAAATCTTTTTATCAGATCAATCCGGTTCAGACAGAGAAATTGTATGGAAAAGCAATGGAACTGGCAGGTTTGAGCGGAACAGAACGTGTGATTGATGCATATTGTGGGATCGGTACTATCGGTATGGTGGCCGCAAAATCCGCGAAAGAAGTTATCGGTGTGGAGCTGAATCCGGATGCAGTGCGGGATGCCGTGAAAAATGCAAAGCATAATCAGATGAAAAATATCCGTTTTTATCAGGAGGATGCCGGACGTTTTATGGAGAAAATGGCAGCCCTGGGAGAGAAAGCGGATGTAGTGTTTATGGATCCGCCAAGAAGTGGCAGCACCGAGCAGTTTATGAAATCTGTTGTGACGCTGGCACCCAAAAAGATTGTATATATTTCCTGTGATCCGCAGACACAGGCAAGGGATTTGAAATATCTGACCAGGCATGGGTATAAAGCGATGGGAGCTTATCCTTATGATATGTTCCCGTTCACTAAGCATGCGGAAAATATCGTACTTTTGACGAAAAATTGATATAATGATGCGAAGATTGCACAAATGTGCAGCAAAGGAGTAATCCGGGAACATGAGCAAATAGCGAAAGCGGATTGCGAATGTCCGCTTTAATGAATTTGTGATTGGGAGAAGAGATTTGGTGAAACAGACGGGTAAAACAGATAAACGTGGAAAGCGTATTTTTTATATATTGATGTTTATCGTTTTTTTCTGGTTTATTGCAGCACAATTACTGGGGAATAGCGAGCAAAGCAGTGGAATGTCTCGGGCGGATTATGTGTATCAGGGACAAATTTTATGGGAAAAACCGGATGGGAGCAGTGAGCCGATTACTGTTCCGGGGAAGTATGATGTTGCAGAAAATGAGACAATGGTGCTTACTTTGCAGCTTCCGGAAACTTACAGAGAACAGACCCTGATGATACGTTCTTCCCTTCAGGATATCCGGTTTTATGTGGATGGAAAACTCCGGATAGAATATGACACATCCGATACACGGATAATCGGGAAAAATTCTGCCAGTCAGTATGTATTTTGTCCGACATCAGCAGCTGATGCCGGAAAAGAAGTCAGAATTGAACTGACAACCCATACCGGAAAATATGCCGGTGTTGTGAATGAAATATACTGTGGCGATAAGTCAGAACTTTGGGAATACATTTTTGAAAAATATGGAATTACAATGATAATTGCATTTTTTCTGTTATTTGCCGGGGCAGTGACGGTTATATTCAGTATTGCACTTGGAATCGTGTATCATTTGAAATTTGATATGGAATATTTGGGATGGTGTATTCTACTGGCCGCGGCATGGATGCTGGGAGAGTCCAAACTGCGGCAGCTTTTGGTTCCGAATGCTTCTGCATTGTCACAGCTGTGCTTTCTTATGATCATGCTTGGACCGCTTCCAATTATTTACTATATTGATAGTATACAGAATAAACGGCATTGGAAACTGCTGCGTTGGATGGAGTGTGTGGCAATCCTGGATTTTGTGGTGTGTTGTATGTTGCATCTGACCGGTATGGCCGATTTTATACAGACACTTCCGGTGTCGCAGGGAATTCTGGCAGCAATACTGATTCTTGTGACGGGAACTGTCTGTTACGACCTGTATCACGGTTATATCAGAAAAAATCGTTATATTCTGGTCGGATTGTTTGTGGCAGTCGCATCTGTGGTAGTTGAATCGCTAGCGGTGTATTTTGTGGTTTCCATTTCAGGAATTTTCATTGGAATTGGAATGCTGGTGCTGTTTTTTGTAAATCTGGTCAGAACCATCAGTCAGGTCCGGGATTTGGAGCGCACACGTCAGCAGCAGGAAATAAGAAAGCGCAGAAAGCAGATGGAAACCATGTCTCTGCAGATGATCCAGACACTGGTAACAACCATTGAGGCGAAAGATGAATACACCCGTGGACATTCTCATCGTGTGGCGGAATATTCGGCACTGATTGCAAAGGAGCTTGGATGGAAGCAGAAAGATATTTTCCACCTTCGCAATGCTGCGCATTTGCATGATATTGGAAACATAGGTATTCCGGATGCAATTTTGAACAAACCGGCCAGACTGACGGATGAGGAATATGCAGTAATCAAAGAGCATACAATTATTGGTGCGGAAATTTTGAAGAATATCACGCTGGTAAAACATGTGGTGGAGGTCGCCAGATCCCATCATGAATGTTATGATGGAACTGGCTATCCGGATGGACGGAAAGGGGAGGAAATCCCAATAGAGGCAAGAATTATAGCTGTCGCTGACAGTTATGATGCAATGCGGTCAAGACGCATTTATCGCAATACGCTGAAACCGGAAGCGATTTATGAGCAGTTTCAGAAAAACCGAGGTGTTCAGTTTGATCCGGAGATAACGGATACGTTTTTGCGGTTACTGGACGAAGGGCGCCTGGTGATTGAGGACGAGTATGCTGGTACGAATGCGGAATATGGATTGACGGAAGCAGAAACAGAAATTGAAAAATTTATTACGAATGTCATAAGCACCATGTGTACGTTGGAAGACAGTGAAGGATTTGATTTCCTGACAGGTCTTCCGATGCGGAACCGGGGTGAAAAGCTGGCAGCACAGTTTATGCAGCGCTGCAGTGGATTTCTGGTATTTCTGGATATGGATAACCTGAAAAAAATTAATGATATCTATGGGCATAAAGCCGGTGACCGGGCATTGAAACTACTTGGAACCTTGTTATCAGAATATACGCATCAGGCAGTGGTCTGTCGCCTGGGCGGAGATGAATTCCTGATGTTTATGCCGGAATGCGGCCGAGAGGAACTGACAGAAATTGTCAGTGGAATTCTGAGACAGTTCAATGAAAACAAAGAAAAAGATCCTGAAATCCGTTATGCATCTATTTCAGCAGGTATTTGTGAAACAGCTAAAGGTGCTCCTTTTGAGGAGTCTTATACGAAGGCTGATAAGGCACTGTATTATGTAAAACAGAACGGAAAGGGAGATTTATTCTTCTATGATCAGATAGAAAAAGAGCTTATTGCAGAGTGCGGTACAGGAAAAGATCTGGGAATGATTGCAAAAGCTCTACGGGAAAGTGGTAATCATAGTGGGGCATTGAATTATCGTGAATTTTCTATGCTCTACGAATATATAAACAGCCTGGGAGAACGGCACAACTATCAGTGCTATCTGGTAATGGTAACTATGGACATACTACCTGAGGGTGCTATACATATTGAAAGCATCGAAGAAGCTCTGGCGTGTATGGAACAGTCCATCCAGCAGAAAATCAGAAAAGTGGATATCTGTACCAGATACAGTGCTATGCAGTATCTGATTGTTTTGTTTGAACCGGATGAAAGTCAGATTCCAATGGTTATGGATCGTATTTTTGTGGAATATTATAAAAATGTGATAGGCGGAATTTTATTCCGCGATATGAGTATAGATCAATACTGGAAGATAAAGATGGGGATGTAAAAAAACTTTCCTGACAGAAAAATCGCTTAGACCGTGAGGCTTAAGCGATTTTTTTATCTTGCCTGGCGTGGAGTAATGCCATATTTGTCTTTGAACTTCCGATTGAAATAAGAAGCATTTTCAAAACCGGATTTCTGTGCGATTTCCAGAATAGACAGATTTGTTGAAACCAGCAGATTTCTGGCATGTGCCAGTCGGACATCATTCAGATAATGGATATAGCTGATGCCCATATGTGTCTTAAAAAATTTCATGAAGTGTGATTCACTGAAATAGCAGGCAGAGGCAATCTGGCGAATGGAAATAGATTCTTCCAGGTGTTCATTCGTGAAAGTGATGATGAATTTCAACTTGTCCAGTGACCGTTGCTGTATGTTGGATAATTCTTTTTTTTCGTCCAGAGAAAGAAGCTGGAAGATGAAAAGAAACAGAGAGCCTTTGAGCGCAAGTTGATATCCGGCAGGTTTTTTACTGCATAATTGATCCATTGTCCGGATCAGATCGTGAATTTTCGGATAGTAGGACAGACGTGGATGAATGTGGACGACTGTGTGAATTTGCCCTGAGAACAATGGATACAAAAATTTTTCAAAACAGACGTCGTGGTTATCGGAGGAAAGTAATTCCGGACGAAAAATGATATTTTCATATTCCATTTTCTGACCTGAAATTTCCCTGATGGCATGCAGGTGTTCCGGAAGAACAATAATGATATCTCCGGCTGTGACATGATAGTGCGTCAGGTCTACAAGAACTGTGCCAGATCCCTTCTGAATGACGATAAGTTCTGCTTCTTCATGCCAGTGAACAGGTACTTCCGCAAAATCATCCGGTATCGTGCACAGATAAGTGTTATACGGAAATTGATCTTCCGTATGACGCTTTTTTTCGTGGTATTGTTCTGGTTTTGGCTGTTTCATGCTGGACTCCATTCTGTTTTTGATAGAATTGTACTATAAAAGGATATTATGCTGCAAGAAAAAAATAACAATGCTGTATAAAATATAAGCAGAAACGCACGAACAGGAAAAAATATGATACAATGAATCAAATGGTTCCTGCGTATCAGATTTTTTTGAAAGAATAGACTATAAGGTCGGGAAGGAATTTTATTATGAAACTGGAAATGTTAGTATCGGAAAAATTAGGAAAAGCAATTTCAGAAAGCAGTAATCAGGAGATTTACCAGGCACTGATGGCTGTTGTGCAGGATATGGCAGAACAGAAGGAATCTAATGCAGGGAAAAAGAAAGTATATTATGTATCTGCAGAGTTTTTGATCGGAAAACTTTTGTCTAATAATATGATCAATCTCGGAATATATGAGGATGTCCGCAAAATGCTTGCTGCAAATGGAAAAGATATCTGTGAAATCGAGGAAATAGAGGCAGAGCCATCTCTTGGAAACGGAGGACTTGGCCGGCTGGCAGCCTGTTTCTTGGATTCGATTGCAACACTTGGTTATAACGGAGCCGGTATTGGACTGAATTATCATCTTGGATTATTTCAGCAGAAATTTGCAGATCACATGCAGAAAGAAACAAAAAATCCGTGGATGGACCGGAGTGGCTGGTTAAAACGTACGGATGTCGGTTTTCCGGTGTCTTTTGGAAATATGACATTGCAGTCTGTCATGTACGAAATTCTGGTAACCGGATATGGCAACCGTACCAATAAATTACAACTTTTTGATATAGATTCTGTGGATGAGAGCATTGTACAGGATGGGATTTCTTTCGATAAAAAAGAAATTGCCAAAAATCTGACCTTATTCCTCTATCCGGATGACAGTGATGAAGATGGTCGCAAGCTTCGTATTTATCAGCAGTATTTCATGGTAAGTAATGGCGCACAGATGATTTTGAAAGAATGTGAAGCGCGGGGATGTAACCTCTATGATTTGTCGGATTATGCGGTCATCCAGATTAATGATACACATCCGACGATGATCATCCCGGAGCTGATCCGTTTATTAATTGCGCGGGGACTTTCTGTGGATGATGCGATTGATGTGGTAAGCCGCACCTGTGCATATACCAACCATACAATTTTAGCGGAAGCATTGGAAAAATGGCCATTGCATTATTTGCAGGAAATCGTACCACAGCTGGTGCCGATTATTGAAATTTTAGATGATAAAGTACGACGAAAATATGCGGATGAAAGTGTGGCTGTCATTGACCGTAACGATGTGGTTCATATGGCACACATCGATATCCATTACGGATTCAGCGTAAATGGCGTTGCAGCTTTGCATACAGAAATACTGAAAGAGACAGAACTTCATCATTTTTATCAGCTTTATCCGGAGAAATTTAATAATAAGACAAACGGAATTACGTTTCGCCGCTGGCTGCTCCATTGTAATCCATTGCTTGCAGATCAGATCACGGAGTGGATTGGTGATGGATACAAAAAAGATGCAGCAGAGTTAAAGAAGCTGGAGAAGTTTGCATCGGATGAACAATCACTGCAGCATCTTTTACAGATAAAAAAAGAAAATAAACATCAATTGTCAGAGTATCTGAAACGGACACAGGGAATAGAACTGAATGAGAATTCAGTGTTTGACATTCAGATCAAACGGCTTCATGAGTATAAACGACAGCAGATGAACGCATTGTATGTGATTTATAAATATCTGGAAATAAAAAGCGGAAAGTTGCCAAAGACTCCGATTACGGTGATTTTTGGCGCAAAAGCGGCACCGGCTTATGTGATCGCCAAAGATATCATTCATCTGATCCTCTGCCTGCAGGAACTGGTCAATCAGGATCCGGAAGTGAGCCCGTATCTGAATGTGGTTATGGTAGAAAATTATAACGTTACATTAGCAGAAAAACTAATCCCGGCATGTGATATTTCAGAACAGATTTCACTTGCATCCAAAGAGGCAAGCGGAACCGGAAACATGAAATTTATGCTGAACGGAGCAGTGACACTTGGGACAGAAGATGGTGCAAATGTGGAAATCCATCAGTTTGTCGGAGATGACAATATTTATATCTTTGGTGCAAAGAGTGATGAAGTAATTGCACATTATGAAAAAAGTGATTACAGACCATCCGATTATTATACAAAAAATCCGATGATCCAAAAGGCTGTGGAATTTATCACCGGTCCACAGATGATGGAAATTGGAAAGAAAGAAAATTTAGAGCGTTTAAGCAGTGAACTGAAAAAGAAAGATTGGTTTATGACATTCCTGGATCTGGAAGATTATATCCGAACAAAAGAGCGGGCACTGGAAGATTATACAGACCGAAAAACATGGGCAAAGAAAATGCTGGCGAATATCAGTAATGCGGGGTTCTTTTCTTCTGATCGTACCATCCGGGAATACAATCGGGATATATGGAAATTGGGGGATTAATGTATGTTGACAATTCTGGTAGTAGATGATGAAAAACTGGAGCGGAAGGGGATTCGTTTTCTGCTGAACCGGCGCAGTGAAGAGATGGAAATTTTGGAGGCCGCCAACGGAAAGGCGGCCTGCGAAATTTTGCAGCATCGGACAGTGGATATTATGCTGACAGATATAAAAATGCCGTTTATGGATGGGATTGAGCTGGTTTCTGTGGCTCACAAATTACAGCCGGATCTGGAAATGGTAATTTTTTCCGGATATGGTGAATTTGAATATGCGAAAAAGGCAATGGCTTCCGGCGTTTCAAACTATGTGCTGAAGCCGGTGGATCCTGCCGAGTTCGAAAACACGCTGAATCTTCTGGTGGAGAAAATTACCGAGCGGAGAAACGAAGCGCAGCGCAGTCAGTGGAATCAGGATTCTCTGGAAAATTATTTCCTTTTCAGATACCTTTGTCAGGGAAATGCCGATCTGTTAAATAAAGTCAGTGGAAAGATCAATATTGACCGTTGGGATCAGATCAGAGGCTTGTTTTTAATTGAGAGTGAAGATAATTTTTTTGAAGAATCAGAAGAAGTTTTTATTCAAAAACTGACAGAATATAGCAAGCAGAAATTATCTTTTTTAAATTTGGCACAGAATCAGGAACTCTGTGTCCTTTTTGGCGTATGTGAGCAGAAAGTTTTTGCAACAGATTTAGCTGAATGGATGAATCACACGTTTGGAAATCGTTTTTATGTGGCAGTCGGTCAGCCGGTTACGGATCGAAGTGAACTGCCGGATCGTTTTCAGATGCTTGAAAGTCTGATAGAAAATAAATTTTATCAGAAGGAAACAAGAGTATTTTTACCGGATCATGTATCGGAAGATACCGGGAGTGAGCAGTTCCTGGATGAAACGATTAGCCGGATGATAGAAAATATCCGCCTGGATGATATGACTCATCTGTGGGAACATTTTCACCTTTTGAAAAATGGTATGGGAGATCTGGGCAGCTATTCGCAGATTTACACGAGATTTTTGTTTTCCAATCTGGTAAGAGAATTTTTCACGCATCAGCATCAGGATAGAAAAAAACTGGAAACAGCGGTTCAGAAAGTATACGAAATGCAATCTGTGCAGGAAGTGATAAGTCTTGTGGAAACACTCATCCAGAATATGGAAGAACGTCTGGCAGCCAGTAAGGATGGTGCCAGAAATGAAGTTGCACAGGCAAAAAGTTATATTTATGAACATTACAGTGAGGATATCAGTGTAGAAAAATTATCCGAACTGGTGTATTTGTCACCGGGATATTTCAGTTATATATTTAAGAAAGAAACCGGGGATACGGTCAGCCGTTTTATTCGGAATTACCGGATGGAACAGGCAAAAAAACTGCTTTCCGATACCTCTATGAAGATTGTGCAGATATGTAAAGAAACTGGTTTTTCAAATGTATCTTATTTTTGTAAAAATTTCCGTGAGTATTGTGGATGCAGTCCGGAACAGTATCGAAAGGGTGGAATGACAGATGAGCAGACTGAAACAGTTCTTTCATAAACTATCCATTCGAAAAAAGATGCTGACCATTCTGTGTCTGGTCGGCATGCTCCCGGTTTTGGTACTGGGCATTTCACTTGGTATTAATTCCTATCGCACCGTGCTCAAGTACAGGGAAAAAGATATGACGAATACACTGCAGCAGGCTTGTGGGATTGTAGATTATCAGATGTATGCCTGCCAGCAGATGATGAATTATTTTGTATACAACCAGGATGTCATCAATTTTCTGGAGTGCGATCCGACAAAGAAGACCCAGCGTTATGAACTGTATCAGGAAGTATCTAATACCATCGGTGCGTTGAAGTACCAGAATCTGATCATGGAATCTGTTACAATCTACTCCGAGGGCATTCGGCAGTCTTTCGGAAATGAAACGCATCCGCTGAAGGATCTGTATAAAGAGTCCTGGTATCGGGATGGAATCAGGGATAAGGAATGGGTGTTTGACAAGAACACATTAGACCTGATTTCAATATACAAAATTCCAAGTTATTCCGGAATTGAAAGTTATGTGGCAGTACGCACGGATATTCCGACATTATTTGAATCATTAAACCAGCTTGCAGTGGAACAGTATGGTGTTCATGTGCAGACGCAGAACGATGAAATATGGAATTTTTCCGGGAAAAAATGTACAGATAAAAATGGAATATATGTAAGTTTTAGAGAGAATAAAAAGGATTATTTATGGGTGCAGCAGGATCTGAATCAGATGGATGCGACAGTTACTTATTTTCAAAAGAAATCCAACATAAGTCCATTTTCCGGAAGAGCATTTCTGATGATCGCTGTGCAGGTGGGTGCCTGTCTGATCTGCATTATTCTGCTGGGAAGAAGATTTGCAAAATATTTGTCCAGACCATTAGAAGAACTGACAGAAGAAATCCAGTCTATGGATGAAATGAACATTCAGGCAACGGTTCACAGCAACCGTGAGGACGAGATGGGAATCCTGATCAACAGCTATAATCATATGATGCAGCGGATCCAGGAACTGATCCGGGAAAATTATGAAACACAGATTGCCCGGAAAGAATTTGAAATGAAAGCACTGCAGGCTCAGATCAATCCACATTTCCTGTATAATTCCCTGTCGATGATCAACTGGAAAGCGATTGAAGCCGGCGAAGAGGAAATCAGTCAGGTGACGCTTGCACTTTCTGCATTTTACCGGACAACTTTAAATAAAGGAAGAACCTGGATCAGTTTGCGGCTGGCACTTCAGAATATTCAGGCTTATGTACAGCTGCAACTCTGGATGCATGATAATGATTTTAACGTGCATTATGATGTAGATGAAAAATTGCTGGATTATGAACTTCCTTCACTTATTTTCCAGCCGTTCGTAGAAAATGCGTTAGAGCATGGCCTTGATATTAAGGAGGATCCGGATCATCAGATCTGGTTCCGTATCTGGGAGGATCCGCAGACTGATCTGATTTATGTCAGTATCCGTGACAATGGTGTTGGAATGGATACAGATACGCTTGCACATGTTTTGGAATATCATGCGACGGGATATGGTGTCAAAAACGTAAATGACAGAATGAAACTGAGCTTCGGGGAAGCTTATACCATTCAGATCAAAAGTGAACAGGGAAAAGGTACGGAGGTATTACTGCATTTCCCAAAGGTACAGAAGGGAGAAAGCAATGAGTCATAGCAAAAGAGGAGCACAGGCTATCGCCATCGGAATGATGTGTGTACTTCTCGGTGTGATATCATTTGAAATTGACAGTGGTGTGGCAGAACAGGAAGCGAATGAAAAGGCAGCCACCTCCTGGGAGAAGGCAGAGAGATCACCATTGATACCCTATCCGGAGACAGTGACCTATACACTGGCAAAAATGACGGCTTCCGGCAATTCCGGTATGCCGGATGGCGATACTTATGAGGATAATGCCTATACACGATATTTGAAAAAAACACTTAATGTACAAAATGAAGATGTTCTGGAAGTGTCGGGGGATGAAAATTATTATCTGTATATTCAGCGGATGATTGCTGAAAATAATCTGCCGGATGTGATGTTGGTATCTGGTCCGGAGGAGGTAGAGGAACTGACAGAATATGGCATGATTGAAGATTTATCAGATTCCTATCAGGAGGCAACTTCCAGTAGGATCAAATCCATGTACAGTAGTTATGGAAAAGAATTACTGGAATCTGTGACCATTGATGGAAAATTGATGGCACTTCCTTCCACGCAGGTTTATTATGGATGTAATCTGTTCTGGGTGAGGGAAGACTGGCGGAAAGAATTGGGACTTCCGGAACCTTCGACGCTTGCTGATGTGGAGCAGATCATCCAGGCATTCCGGGAAAATGATCCGGGAGGAAATGGAAATATCGGGCTGCCCTGTGTGGCAACACTGTATGGAGACGGTTCTTCAAATTTTTCTGTAGATCCTGTTTTTGCCGCATTTCATGCATATCCGGGTATATGGCTACAGGATGGGGATGACAGTTATGTCTATGGATCATTAACGGAAGAGACCAGGCAGGCACTGGAATATCTTCATGGATGGTATGAAAATGGTATTCTGGATCAGGATTATATGATGCGGACACCGGGAGAAATCGGAGAACTGATACGTGATAACCGCTGTGGAGCTTTTTTTGGCTGGTGGTGGGCACCGAATAATCCGCTGATAGAAGCGGTGGAGGCAAATCCGGGGGCAGAGTGGAAACCATATGTGATCGCTGATGAGTATGGAGAAGTTCATTCTTACATATATGGAAAAACATCTCCCTGTATCGTGGTGCGAAAAGGATATGAGCATCCAGAGATTGTCATGAAGATTATGACCGCACTTTTTGACAATGCGCGATACCGTCACGATGGAAGCGAAGAAATTGACCTGTACCAGAAACGTGGGGTTGATATCACGGCACGTCCGCTTGTGGCAAACTGTGATTTCAGCAATGCTGTGTTTACAACAACAGATCATATCTGGCTGGCTTTGCATTATCCGCGACAGACAGATTCCATGAATTCTCTGGAATCGGCTTATTATGACAGTTGCCGCAGATTCCTTGATGGAGACAGAGATCCTGTTTACTGGGCTGCCTATGCTTCACGGATTCAGGCAGTACGGCTGATTGAAGAGGCAGATGTGTCTTATGTTAATGAAGACTATGTACCGTATTCACATCGGGAGTTACCGCAGGATATGACAGATATGGAGACACTGGCTTTTATGAAGATCATTACAGGAGAAGAACCAATCTCTTATTTTGATATTTTTACAGAATCGTGGAAAAAGAACATGATTCTGGAAAATCTTTTGTATTAAATATGACTCTCTTTCTATAAAATTATAAGTATCAAAGAGGTACGCACTTGATACGATAATGAAAAGGAAAGAGGGTATTTTTTATGAAAATGAAAAAATTTTTGGCAGTGTGTCTGTCCGCATTGACAGTAACCGGTATGTTAGCAGGCTGCGGTGGAGCGAAAGATGGAGATACGTCTTCCGCAGGAGCTGAGAAAAAAGGAAGCAGTGCAGAAGGATCTGTATATTACCTGAATTTCAAACCGGAGATTGCAGATCAGTGGGAAGAAATTGCAGCAAAATATACGGAGGAGACAGGTGTTCCGGTAAAAGTAAAGACAGCAGCATCCAATCAGTATGAGCAGACATTGAAATCAGAGATGGCAAAAAGCGATGCACCTACGTTATTCCAGATCAACGGACCGGTTGGATATCAGTCTTGGAAAGAGTATTGTGCAGATCTGAAAGATACTGAATTTTACAATATGCTGGTAGATAAAGACCTTGCGATCACAGAAGGGGATGGCGTATACGGCATTCCGTTTGCAGAAGAAGGTTATGGCATTATCTATAATAAAGAAATCATGGATAAGTACTTTGCACTTCCGGGCGCAAAAGCAACATCCATGGATGATATCAAAAACTTTGATACATTAAAGGCTGTTGTAGAAGATATGACAGCGCACAAAGCTGATCTTGGCATTGATGGTGTATTTGCTTCCACATCCTTTGCACCAGGTGAAGACTGGAGATGGCAGACACATCTGATGAATCTTCCAATTTACTATGAGTACAAAGATGCAGATGTAAAAGATGAGGACGAGATTTCTTTCAAATATAATGAGAACTTTAAAAATATTTTTGACCTGTATCTGAACAACTCCACGGTTGAGCCTACAATGGTTGGTTCCAAGACAGTAGATGATTCTATGGCAGAGTTTGCATTAGGAAAAGCTGCTATGGTTCAGAATGGTAACTGGGCATGGTCTCAGATCAGCAAAGTAAGTGGTAACGTAGTAAAAGAAGAAAACGTGAAATTTATGCCGATCTATACAGGTGTAGAAGGCGAAGAGACACAGGGACTGTGCATCGGTACAGAAAACTACATGTGTGTAAACAGCAATGCATCTGAGGCAGATCAGAAAGCATCCCTGGATTTCCTGAAATGGGTGTTCAGTTCTGATGAAGGAAAAGAGATGGTAACAAATAATCTTCAGTTTATCACACCGTTCAGCACATTTGGCGATGATGAGATTTCTTCTGACCCGTTAGCACAGGAAGTAGTAAGATACATGAAGGAGGATTCCCTTACAACGGTACCGTGGAACTTTACAACATTCCCAAGCCAGACATTCAAAGATGATTATGGTGCATCTCTTCTTGAGTATGCAAACGGTAACAAAAAATGGGATGCTGTAGTATCCGATACAGTGGCTGAATGGGCATCTGAAAAAGAAGCAACAGCTGAGTAATCATATTACATAGAATTCTCAAAGGGAAGGAGGCGGTCATTGGCCGTCTCCTCTTCTGTTTTAGGAAGAAAACATTTGTATCCGTAGGGAGGGAGATTTATGCAAAAGACATATAAAAAATATTTTGCTCTTTTTGTATTACCTACATTGATTGCATTTACCCTGTTTTTTATTGTCCCATTTATTATGGGAATCGTGCTTTCATTCTGTAAATTTACGACAGTTACAAATGCACACTGGGTTGGAATTGCAAACTATGTAAAGGCATTTTCGAACAAAGATTTTATGAATGCACTGTTATTTACCGTGAAATTTACGGTTGTATCCGTAATTACAATTAATGTGATTTCTTTTGCCCTGGCATATGGACTGACACGGGGATTAAAAGGAACCAATATTTTTCGAACCATTTTCTTTATGCCAAACCTTATCGGAGGAATTGTACTTGGCTATATCTGGCAATTACTGATCAACGGCGTGCTGGCACATTTTAATGTAACGATCACAGCAGACCCGAAATATGGTTTCTGGGGCATGGTCATTCTGATAAACTGGCAGCTGATCGGTTATATGATGATCATTTACATTGCCGGTATTCAAAATATACCGACAGAATTGATTGAAGCAGCTGAAATTGATGGTGCCAATAAATTCCAGACATTGTACAAGATTATTATTCCGATGACAATGCCATCTGTTACCATCTGTCTGTTCCTGACACTTACGAACTGCTTCAAACTGTTCGATCAGAACCTGGCATTAACAGCAGGCGGACCGGCAAAGAAAACCGCAATGCTGGCATACGATATTTATACGACATTCTACAACAGGAACGGCTGGGAAGGTGTCGGTCAGGCAAAAGCGGTTATTTTCTTTATTATCGTAGCAGCAATCTCACTGACACAGTTATACTTTACAAGACGTAAGGAGGTTGAGAACTAATGCTGAAAAAGAGAAAACAAAACAAAAATGAGATCATTGAAAATCCGGCAGTATCAAAAGGTACTGGTATTGTGATCACGATTGTGATGACACTTTTAGCTGTGGCTTTCCTGTTCCCGATTTTCCTTGTATTGATGAATTCTTTTAAAAACAAACTTTATATCAGTGATGCACCGTTCGCATTGCCAAATTCGGATACTTTTTCCGGAATGTACAATTATGTGAATGGTATTCAGAAAACAGGACTGCTGGTAGCAGCAGGCAGATCTGCTTTTATTACCATCTGCTCTGTAATCGTGATCGTGCTTTTGACATCCATGGCCGCATGGTGGATCACAAGAGTTACATGCAAATTATCTACAGTATTGTATTATCTGTTTGTATTTGCAATGATCGTTCCATTTCAGATGGTTATGTTTACACTGTCTAAAGTGACAGATTTTCTTCACCTTGGCAATATGTTTGGTATCATACCGGTTTACCTGGGATTTGGTGCCGGGTTGTCGCTATTTATGTTCTGTGGATTTATCAAGGCGATTCCGATTTCCCTGGAAGAAGCAGCAATGATCGATGGCTGTACACCGGTTCAGACTTATTTTAAAGTAATAGTTCCGATGCTCCGTCCAACCATGATCACAGTTGCGATCTTAAATGCAATGTGGATCTGGAACGATTACCTGCTTCCGACACTGGTACTTGACAGTGAGAAACCGACCATACCAATGGCAGTTCAGTATCTGCGCGGTGGCTATGGATCCATTGATATGGGCGCAATGATGGCAATGCTTGTACTTGCAATTTTACCGATCATTGTATTTTATCTGACCTGTCAGAAATATATTATCAAAGGCGTAGCTGCAGGAGCAGTCAAAGGTTAACAAACGCTCAAAAGTCCTTTTTGTTACAACAGTGCAGCAAAAAGGACTTTTTATAAGTATAAATGAGTAGAACGTGAGGATATAAACTATGAGAACAAGTGGAATTCTGATGCCGGTATTTTCTCTTCCATCCAAATATGGCATAGGATGTTTTTCAAAAGAGGCTTATCAATTTGTAGATTTTTTAAAAGAGTCAGGTCAAAAGAACTGGCAGGTACTGCCCCTTGGACAGACAAGTTATGGGGATTCCCCGTATCAGTCTTTTTCATCTTTTGCTGGAAATCCGTATTTCATCGATCTGGAGCAGCTTGTGGAGCAGCAGCTTCTGACGAAAGCGGAGTGTGACAGTTTTGATTTTGGAAAGAATCCGGAATCCATTGATTATGCAAAGCTATACCAGAACCGATATAAAATTTTGCGTATGGCCTGTGATCGTTTTCTAAAGCAACCGTCAGATGATTTTTTTGATTTTTGTCAGGAAAATGACTGGTGGCTTGGAAATTATGCATTGTTTATGGTAATAAAAAATATGCATAAAGGAGCAAGCTGGCTTCAATGGGAAGAAAAATATAAAAGACGCGATTTTGCAGCTCTGGACCAGGTATGGCATGGGCAGCATGATGAAATACAGTTTTATCAGTTTCAGCAGTATCTGTTTTTCTGTCAATGGAAAAAACTGCATGCGTATGCGGCGCAGGCTGGCATTCAGATTATCGGGGACATTCCGATTTATGTGGCTCTGGACAGCGCAGATGCCTGGGCAGAACCACAGCTGTTTCAATTTGATGAGGAGTTAAATCCTGTGGCAGTGGCAGGATGCCCACCGGATGCATTTTCTGCGACCGGACAGTTATGGGGCAATCCGTTGTACCGCTGGGAGTATCATCGCCAGACCGGTTATGCGTGGTGGATTCGGAGAATCGCACAGTGTCTGAACTTGTATGACTGCATCCGTATTGATCATTTTCGCGGATTTGACGAATATTACAGCATTCCGGCGGGGGATGAGACGGCAGAACACGGACACTGGGAGCCGGGACCGGGCATGAGCCTGATGCAGGCTTTGAAAGATGCTCTGGGAAATGTAAATGTAATTGCAGAAGACCTTGGATTTTTAACGGACGGTGTACGCCGGTTGTTATATGATTCGGGTTTTCCTGGAATGAAAGTGATTCAGTTTGCTTTTGACTCCAGAGAAGAGAGTGATTATTTGCCACATAATTATGAGAAAAACTGTGTAGTGTATACAGGAACGCATGATAATGATACCCTTTGCGGCTGGTATAAAGTTTTAGATCCGGAAGATCTGAAATTATCGCAGAAATATATGAATAATGCAAATACACCAAAGAGGCAAATTCACTGGGATTTTATCCGTCTGGCACTGGCGAGTGTGGCAGACTTATGCATTATCCCATTGCAGGATTATCTGGGGCTTGGAAGCGAGGCAAGGATCAATACACCATCTACGCTCGGGAATAACTGGCGGTGGCGAATGAAGCAGGGATGTCTGACAAAAGAATTAGCAGATCAGATCAGAGAGTTGACAACATTATATGGGCGATAAATGGGCATCATAGGTAATGCGAAAATCCTATCTTTACAGTATGATATAAAGGTGCTAGACTAACCCTTAACATCGTCATAAGAGTATTACACAATATGGAAGCGATGATATTTTTTGAAAGAGGGAATGAGCATGACATTTGTACAATTAAAATATATATTGACCATTGCGGAAACAAAATCATTAAATAAGGCAGCAGAGCAGTTGTATGTTTCACAGCCATCGCTGACCAATGCATTAAAAGAACTGGAAAAAGAAGTAGGAATTACCATTTTCTTCCGTACCGGACGAGGCGTGACGTTGACAAATGATGGTGTGGAATTTCTGGCGTATGCCCGGGAACTTTACCGGGAGTATGAACAGCTGCTACAGCGTTATGGAGAGGGCGGTTCTTATAAAAAGAAATTTGCGGTATCCACCCAGCACTACTCTTTTGCGGTAAAGGCATTTGTTGATGTGGCGAAAAAACTTGATATGTCAAAATATGAACTGGCAATCCGCGAGACAAAGACAATGGAAGTTATTCAGGAAGTAAGCACTATGAAAAGTGAGATCGGTGTGTTGTATCTGAGTGAATTTAACCGGAAATCTATGGAAAAACTGTTTAAATCAGCAAATCTGGAGTTTCATCCATTGATTTCCTGCAAAGCCTATGTATATTTATGGAAAGGACATCCGTTGGCAGATGAACCATTTTTGACAATGGAGCAATTGGAAAAATATCCCTGCCTGTCTTTTGAGCAGGGCGATAACAGTTCTTTTTATCTGGCGGAGGAATTGCTTCCTACCAATGAATACAGTCAGATCATTCATGCAAATGACCGTGCAACTATGCTGAATCTGATGATTGGACTGAATGGATATACGCTGTGTTCCGGTCTGATCTGTGAAGAATTAAACGGCAGTGATTATCGTGCAGTACCGTTTCGGAATGATGGACAGTTTGACGATTCGCAGGAAGAAAATCAGATGGAGATTGGGTATGTGACCAGAAAAAATCTGATTTTGAGCAAACTTGGTCAGGAATATGTAACAGCACTGCGACAGTACCTGGAATAATTTTAAGTTACTTCAAACCAGTTATAGCCAAAAGCTATAGCTGGCTATTTTTTTTGTGTATTAGACAGCCCCTATTTGATGTGATAGTATCAATGACATGCAAAACCTATTAAATAAGTATGAATAATAGGAAATATAAAAACGGGAGGAAAAACAAATGACAGATGTTCTGATCATCGGAAGTGGACCGGCGGGTATGACCGCAGCGATTTATGCAAAACGGGCAAATCTGAATGTACTGATCGCAGAAAAAGAATATGAAGGAACCGGTCAGATGGCAGAGAGCAGCCGCATTGACAACTATCCCGGTTTTTACGGAATCAACGGTTATGAATTAGGGGAAAAGATCCGGGAACATGCTGAAGCACTTGGAATCAAATTTTTGGAAGCTGAAGTGACCGGTATTCAGAAAAGGGAAGAAAGCTTTGATATCACATTGGAAAGCGGTGAAGTACAAAGCAGCAAAACAGTGATCTACACTGCGGGAGCCGCTCATCGGAAACTTGCAGTTCCGGGAAGTGAGAAATTCGAAAACAGAGGAATTTCCTACTGTGCATCCTGTGATGGAGCCTTTTATCACGGCAAAGATGTAGCGGTGATCGGTGGAGGCAACAGTGCACTGGATGATGCGTTACTGCTTTCGGAAATCTGTAACAAAGTATATCTGATCCACCGCAGAGCAGAATTTCGTGGGGATGCATCCACACTTGCAAAACTGGAGCAGAAAGAAAATGTGGAGATTATCCGAAATGCGAAGGTACAGGAGATCACCGGTAATGGAAAAGTGGAAATCCTTCTGTTGGATACGGGAACTGCATTGGATATCCAGGGCGTTTTCGTGGCAATCGGAATGATCCCACAGACAGAAGCAGTCAAAAACCTGGTGGCATTGGATGAGAGTGGTTACATCAAAGCCGGCGAAGACGGAGTGACATCGGTTCCGGGATTTTTCGTGGCAGGTGATGTGAGAACAAAAGAACTCAGACAGATCATCACGGCGGCAGCAGACGGCGCAAATGCAGCGAATTCAGCAATACAATATATCATCAGAAAGTAAAAATAACCCAGTCCGAATATAGGGTGGAGAAATAGAAAGGAAACAACCGTATGGTAAACGAACTGACGAGAGAAAATTTTGACAAAGCAATAAAAGAACACAGCATCGCCGTTGTAGAATTCTATTCTGCAACCTGTAAGCACTGTAAGAAGCTGGAGGCAGGCATTACGGAACTTTCCGAGGAAGCAGGAAATGAAGTATACTTCGGAAAAGTATTGATTCCGGATCAGCTGTCTCTGGCAGAGGAATATGAGATTAGTTCCGTACCGACATTGCTGTATTTTAAGGACGGAGAAATCAGAGAAAAATCCGTAGGATTTACACACAAATTAATCATTGCGGAGAATATTAAGAAGTTATAGATCGAACTGATTTTGTGAGAGATCAGGGGCAGATTTGCATAAAAGAATTCAGATAAGAACAGGAGACAACATCATGGGATATCCAAGTATTTTTCCAACAGGAACATTAATTTATGATAAAGACAAAACATTCAACGGCTACACCGTTTTTCCATCTGCAAAAGGAGCACTTCTCATCGACATGAACGGCCGTGAAGTTCAGCTCTGGGCAGGACTTGGCGGATTTCCGAATAAAATCCTTCCGGGCGGATATGTAATGGGAACCACAGGAACCAGACCCGGTAAAAAAGCATATCAGGATCAGATCGATCTGGTGCAGGTAGACTGGGACGGCAACATTGTATGGAAGTTTGATAAAACAGAGCTGATCGCGGACGGCGACAAAGATCCGGTTTATATGGCCAGACAGCATCATGATTTCCAGCGAGAAGGATCTACCGTCGGATATTATTATCCGGGCGGGGAGCCGAAGACAGACAGTGGAAATACATTGATCCTGACACATGAAAATTTATACAATCATGACATTTCCGATAAACGGCTGATCGATGACAAGATCATTGAGGTAGACTGGGAAGGAAACATTTTATGGAGCTGGCGGGCGAGTGATCATTTTGAGCAGCTTGGATTTGACGAGGCCGCAAAAAACGCACTGTTCCGTAATCCATGCCTGCAGGGCGAAGCCGGTGGCGACTGGATGCACATCAACAGCATGTCTGTGTTAGGCGAGAACAAATGGTACGATCAGGGAGATGAGCGTTTCCATCCGGACAACATCATCATCGATGCACGTAACTCCAACATTCTTGCCATCATCAGCAAAGAGACAGGCGATATTGTATGGCGTGTGGGACCGGATTTCAACGAGAGTGAAGCGACCAAAAAACTTGGTTGGATCATCGGACAGCATCATTTACACATGATTCCGAAAGGAGTTCCGGGCGAAGGCGATCTGCTTGTATTTGACAACGGTGGCGAAGGCGGTTACGGAACCCCGAATCCTGGAGCACTGACTGGTGTTAACAACGCGAGAAGAGATTATTCCAGAGTGTTACAGTTCAATCCGGTTACACTGGAGATCACCTGGCAGTATACACCATTGGAAGCAGGCAACCTGTTATTCACAGATGCATCCAAATTTTACAGCTCTTATATCAGTAGTGCACAGAGACTGCCAAACGGAAATACACTGATCACAGAGGGATCTGACGGACGCCTGATCGAGGTAACACCGGATCACGAGATTGTATGGGAGTACATCAATCCGTATTTCAATACCATTCTCGGTCAGTTCACCAACAACATGGTATATCGTGCTTACCGTGTACCGTATGAGTGGATTCCACAGGTGAAAAAACCGGAAGAAATTTCCGTGGAGCCAATCGATGTAGAAACCTTCCGTGTACCGGGCTCCTTGGTAGGAAACGGACTTGGAAAAGTGACAACCATTGCTGGTGTAGATCCGAATGCCCGTCTGATGACAGGCGGTGGAGCGTCCGAGGATGAGGACGAGGAAATAAACTTCTGCGTCGCAACCGTAAAGAAAAGCGATCTGATCAAGAAATAGGAGCGTTACCTGTTTTACGAAGAAAGAGATAAAGTAGAAACAATAGAGAAGCAATGCAGACAGGTGTCGAAAGAAATCTGCCTGCAGAGCAAAGAAGAGTTGAAAAAGTAGAATTCCGTGGAAAGGGAGTGAAGAAAAATGAGAAGCAAAAAAATTACTGCAGCAGTTTTAGGTATCGTTCTTACATTAGGTCTGGTGGTCAGCGGTTGTGGAAACAGTGGCACATCATCTGATGGAAGTGCGAAAGCAGAGACAAAAAAAGACGGTTATCAAGTAGTCAACATTGGTTTTCCAAGTGCCGGCTATCAGTGGGCAGAAGGTGCACTGGCAGTGGCAGAGGAAAAAGGATATCTGGATGAATATCTGAATCCACTGGGTTACGATGCAGATCTGATTCCGTTTACAGGAGCAGCACCGGCGATTCATGAGGCGTTAGTATCCGGAGATCTGGATTACGCATATTATGCGGGGTTTGCAGGTATCATGGCAAAATCAAACGGCATTGATACGAAGCTGCTGACCGTGACAAGCTTTGGTTCGGTATGGCAGCTGGCAGTCAGCACAGATTCCGGTATCACATCCTTGCAGGATTTAAAGGGAAAAACCATTTCCTATCAGCGTGGCGCAACACCGCAGATGTATGTTTTAAAAGTGTTGCAGGAAGCAGGGCTGACTGCCGATGACGTACAGCTTGTCAACAGCACGATTCCGGAAGGATTGTCCAGTCTTTCTACCGGAGCAGTAGATGCGGCAGTGGTTACATACGGACAGGCAGACAGCCTGGTGGAACAGGGAAAAGCAACCATTTTACATAAAGGTGTAGAGGCAGATCCGGATACGTTCTATGAGCCAAATGTCCTGACTGGAAGAAGTGATTATATCAGTGCAAATTCGGATGTGACGGTAGCAATCATCAAAGCAATGCTGAAAGCATCCAATGATATCATATCCGATCCGGAGGCATTTTATGAGCTGTCTGCCGAGAAGAGTGGAAGAACCTTAGAGCAGGTGAAATCCGTAGCAGTATCTGATGTACAGCTTGGTTATTCCATCAGTCTGGATGATCGCTATGTATCTTCTTTGAAAAACATTGAACAGTTTGAACTTGACAATGGTATCATCACCAATCAGGTAGATTTTGATTCCTGGATTGATTCCTCCTATCTGGAAAAAGCAGTGCAGGAGTATCAGGAAAGCGCACAGTAAGGAGGCTACGTGAGCATGTACAAAGGAAGTAACGTATTTATACAAAAACTGCTGATCTTCATCAATATGATTATATTGCCGGTTATCATTGTGCTGGCGTGGCATTTTGCTACATCCACCGGAGCAATGTCCACACTGATCCTGCCAAAGATCAGTACCGTCCTTGAAACTTTAAAAGAGCAGCTTGGAAACGGTACACTGACAGGAGATATTGGAATCAGTTTGAGCCGTATTGCAAAAGGATATGCACTGGCAGTGGTGGTAGGTATCCTGCTTGGCGTGCTCATGGGAATGAATAAATTTGCAAACCGCTTTTTTATGCTGACATTTACCGCAATCCGTCAGATTCCGATGATCGCATGGGTTCCGATTCTGATCATCTGGTTTGGTATCGGTGAGGAATCCAAAGTAGCCGTTATCTTTCTGGCAGCATATTTTCCGGTTCTGGTCAACACCGTCAGCGGTATTGAGCGCACGGATCCAAAGCTCATCGAAGTTGGAAAAATGTATCATCTGAACTGCTGGCAGCAGTTTACAAAAATCTATCTGCCATCTGCACTTCCGTCCATTTTCGTCGGATTAAAACTGGGGCTGAGTGTATCCTGGATGGCAGTGGTCGGTGCAGAGATGATCGCAGCCACATCCGGTATCGGTTTTCGTATCAACGATGCACGAAGCCTGATGCAGTATCCGGTTGTATTTGCCGGAATCATTGCCATCGCAGTCGTTGGTGTGATCATGGATCTGGCCATTTCACTGATTGGAAAATTATGCACACCTTGGGAAAAAGGCAGGTAAGCACAAATGGGAAAGACATTATCAATTCAGAACGTAAATAAAAGTTTTACTGTCGATGGACAGAAAGTGGATGTATTAAAAGATATTAACCTGGAGGTTCAGGAAGGTGAATTTATTGCCATTGTCGGTCACAGTGGTTGTGGAAAAAGTACCCTGTTAAAAATCATTGCCGGACTTGAAAAAAACGACACGGGTCTGGTAACTGTGGATGGAAAAGAAGTCAATGGACCAGGCATGGACCGTGGCATGATTTTTCAGGAACACCGCCTGTTTCCGTGGATGAGCATTGAGAAAAATGTACAGCTTGGATTAAAGGGATTGAGCAAGGAAGAAAAAACAAAACTTTCGAATCAATATCTGGAGCTTGTAAAATTGAGTGAATTCAAAAAAGCATATCCTAGTCAGCTTTCCGGTGGTATGTCACAGCGTGCAGCCATTGCCAGATCGTTGGTGAGTCAGCCGGAGGTTCTGCTGCTGGATGAACCATTCGGAGCGCTGGATGCACTGACCAAGATCGAGTTACAGGAAGAATTACTGAAAATCCGGGAACGGTTTCATAACACCATGCTCATGGTTACACACGATATTGAAGAGGCAGTATATCTGGCTGACCGTATTGTGGTTATGTCTGCAAGACCGGGACGCATTAAAGATGTCATCAAAGTAGAACTTGGAACATACCGTGACCGTGGTGGCAGTGACTTTGCCCACTACAAAAAGAAAATCTTTGATTATTTCTTCGAAGAGAAAACCGTGGTACCGGAGTATAACATTTAAATATCATGATGCCAGGGGCAAAAGCATGAAACCACGATGTGCTTGCACAGGAGTGGTTTCATGCTTTTGCTTCTTGCATATTCATAGGAAAAAAGATACGATGTAACTATGCTATTTTTATAAATAAAGATTTTTTAAGGAAATGTGGAGAGAAAAATGGAGCAGGAAAGAAAACGAGCAGATGATATTGTAAAAAAACTGATAGACACACATACAACGATTTCCACCATGGAGAGTTGTACTTCCGGTCTGATCGCATCCATGATCACAGACACCGAAGGTGCATCTGCGATTTTTCCGGGAGGATACGTTACTTATCTGAATGAAACAAAGATTCTGAACGGTGTGGATGCAAACGTGATTGAAAAATATGGTGTGTATTCCAGGGAATGTGCGAATGCCATGGCAGAAACTGCACAGAAAAAACTGCACACAGACATTGCCATCGGTATCACCGGAACGACCGGGAATGTGGATCCGAACAATGCGGACAGTGTACAGGGACAGGTATATTTCTGTATCCGGATGGGGAAGGAGAATCATACATATGAACTGGAGACTGTTGTGTCAGAAATGAACCGTCATGAGATTAAGCAGATGTATGCAGATTATGTATTTGAAAAATTGGAATTGTTGTTGAAAAAAGAATGATTTTTGCGGCTTGCTATTTGAACGCAGAATAAGCAATCCCCCACTTCAAGTGTGTAGAGCACTAAGCGGTGGGTAAGGGGGATGCTTACGTCAGTGGGAGTTAAAAGCTCCCACTGACAGCTCGCAAAGCGACTGCGTTCATGAGCAAGTAGCGAAAGCGGATTGCGAATGTCCGTTTTACTCAGGTCGGCTTTCTGGTGATCACATGGGCAATATAGAAACTGGCTTTTGTAAAAAAAGTATAAATTCCGGCAAAGCGGTTGAGCTGAAATTGAGTTTACGGTAAAATATTTTGTTAGAATGGATCACTGTTTCTGTGAGAATCTTTCATCAAGACAGGTAATCAGTGATGATTTTTTTGCAGAACGGTTTTGCATGAAAAACGGAAAGATAGAGCTGGAAAGAAGGAAAGAAATGTCAAAATTTAGTGTTAAGAAACCGTACACAGTGTTCGTTGCGGTGGTAATCTGTCTGATTCTGGGGGTAGTAAGTTTTACCAGGATGTCGACAGATCTGCTGCCGGAATTTTCTTTGCCGTATGTGGTAGTAGTAACGACCTATCCTGGAGCATCTCCGGACAAGGTGGAAAGTACTGTGACGGAACCTCTGGAATCCGGTCTTGGAACAGTCAATGGTGTGGAGAATGTCACCAGTACCTCCAATGAGAATTACTGTACGGTTATGCTGGAATTTGCAGAGGAGACGAACATGGATAGTGCCATGGTCAAACTGTCCAATGCACTGGATCTGATCACATTGCCGGATGGTGCCGGTAAACCGATGATCATGGAAGTATCCATGGACATGATGCCGGTGATTTATGCCAGCGTGGATTACGAAGGAAAAGATATCTACGAGCTTAGTGATTTTGTGGAAAATACGGTTGTGCCGACGATGGAACGCCAGAATGGTGTAGCAAGTGTCAATACCACAGGTGCGATTGAAAAAACAGTAGAAATCCGGTTGAACCAGGAAAAAATCGATGCAGTGAATGACCGGCTGGCGGGCTATGTGGATGAACAGCTGGCAGATGCAAAAGCGCAGATTGATGATGCAAAGAGTCAGTTGAACAGCGCAAAATCCCAGCTGGAGAGTTTACAAAAAGCGTTGCAGGATCAGCAGAGTTCTACTGCCAGTGAACTGGCGCAGACCAGCAAAGCGGTAGATGCAGCCGTAGCGACACAGTCTGCATATAATGCACAGTTAGCAGGGCTTCAGGCATCCAAACTGGCACTGGAAACAGAGAAAAAAGCGTATACCGATGCCGGGATTGAGGCACAGTATGAGCAGATCAACGAAAGCTTTGCGTCTGTTCGAAATATGGCATCCGGTTATGGCATGGATGCTTCTGCCTATCCGGCAGATATTTCGGATGCTTTGAAAAGTCCAAAGAAACTGGAAGCTCTGACTGCATTTATGAAACAGATCGGTCAGTCGGATGCAGCAGCATCACTGACCACGGATAACCTGAAACAACTGGATCAGATCGTGAATACCCGGCTGCCGCAGATTGATACAGAACTTGCCAATCTGGCTGTTGAGATCCAGGCGGCACAGGCGATTGCGGATCAGGTGAATGAACAGGTCAAAGCAGCTACAGATAATTACGAAGCACTGGAATCCGGCAAGATTTCCGCTGCGGTTGGTTTCAGTACCGGCGCGGCACAGATTGCGGATGGTCAGGCGGCCCTCAGCAACAGTGAAGAACAGCTGGCGGATGCTCAGTCTTCCTATGAGCAGGGAAGAGATACGGCACTGAAAAACGCAAATCTGGATACACTGCTGAGTCTGGATACCTTATCCCAACTGCTGGCAGCGCAGAATTTTGCAATGCCGGCAGGCTATATTTATCAGGGAGAGGATCAGTATCTGCTGAAAGTCGGTGATGAGTATGCTTCTGATGGAGAACTGGAATCCTCGGTATTATGCAATATCGATGGAATCGGAGATATCCGGGTGTCTGATGTGGCAGATGTGACCTGGATCGATAATTCCGGAGATGCTTATGCAAAAGTAAATGGACGGGATGGAATCGTTCTTTCTATTTCAAAATCCAGTACAGCGGGAACTGCGGATGTATCGGATACCTGTGGCGCAGCTATCCGTCAGCTGGAACAGGATCATGACGGACTGCATATTACAAGCCTGATGGATCAGGGCGATTATATCGATCTGATCGTGAATAATGTACTGTCTAATCTGATCATGGGTGCAGTGCTGGCAATTATTGTGCTTGCAATTTTTCTGCGTTCCGTCAAACCGACGATTGTGGTCGCTTTCAGCATTCCGCTGAGTGTTCTGGTGGCAATCGTACTGATGTACTTCAGTGGTGTGACACTGAATCTGATCTCATTGTCCGGACTGGCTCTTGGAATCGGTATGCTGGTGGATAACTCCATTGTTGTGATCGAAAATATTTACCGTCTGCGTGGATTGGGCGTATCATCTGCGAGAGCGGCGGTCATGGGAGCAAAACAGGTGGCTGGTGCCATTGCATCTTCTACATTGACGACCATCTGTGTATTTTTACCGATTATCTTTGTGAATGGTATGGTGCGGGAACTGTTTGTGGATCTGGCACTGACCATTGCATATAGCCTGGTGGCGAGTCTTCTGATTGCGCTGACTGTAGTTCCGGCGATGAGTTCTACCATGTTGCGTAATACGGAGCCGAAACCGCAAAAATTGCTGGATAAAGTGTTGAAGGTATATGAAACAGCGCTTCGTTTCTGTCTGCGGAAAAAATTTGTACCACTGCTGATTGCAGTTGGACTGTTGGCAGGCTGTGCATACAAGGCAGTAAATACCGGAATGATCCTGTTTCCGACGATGGGCGGTGATCAGATGTCCGTGACACTGGAAGCAGATGAAACATTAACCGATGAGGAGACCTTTGCACTGGCAGATCAGGCAATGGAGAAAATGACATCCATTGATGGTGTGACTTACGTCGGTATGATCTCCGGTTCCTCCAGTGCTTCCGGCAGCGCATCTTCCATGATGATGAGCAGCGGCGGTACACATAATCTGAATGTGTTTGTATTATTGGATGAAGACACAGCCAAGGATAACGGCCCGGTGGCAAAACAGCTGGAAAAAATCTGCAAAGAGCTGAAGTTCAAGGATTACAGTGTTTCGACTTCGAATATGGACCTGTCTTCTTATATGGCAAGCGGTCTGACTGTGAATATCTATGGAAGCGATACAGACAAGTTGCTGGAGATCAGCAATGATGTCATGGACATGGTCTCTGATGTGAAAGGATTTACCAAAGTTTCCAATGGACAGGAGAGCGGTGATAAGACGATCCAGCTCACCATTGACAAGGAAAAAGCCATGGAACAGGGGCTGACAGTGGCGCAGATCTATCAGGAGCTGGCAGGCAGTCTCACGACAGAAAAGACAGCAACGACACTGACGATGGATGGTAAGCAGTATGATGTGAAAATTGTAAACGAGAATGATACTGTAGATGTGGATGCTCTGATGGATTACGAGTTTTCCGTAGACAAACAGAAAGCAGATGGTACGACAGAGACAGAGATCCATAAACTCAGTGAGTTTGCAACTATGCAGGAAGGTGTCGGTCTTGCTTCTATAAAAAGAGAAAATCAGAAAACATATATCAGTGTGACTGCGGAAACAGAAGACGGATATAATACCACTTTATTATCCCGCACGCTTCAGGATAAATTGGATGGTTATGAACTGCCGGATGGTTATACCCTTGAGATTGCCGGCGAAAGTACGGAAGTGATGAATGCCATGAGTGATATTTTCCTGATGATCGGTCTGGCCATTGCTTTTATCTATCTGATCATGGTGGCGCAGTTCCAGAGTCTGCTGTCTCCGTTTATCGTAATCTTTACGATTCCACTGGCTTTTACCGGCGGTCTGCTTGGACTGTTTATCGGAAGACAGGAGATCTCATTGACAGCCATGATGGGATTTTTGATGCTGGCGGGTGTTGTCGTAAACAATGGTATCGTATTTGTGGATTACGCTAATCAGCTGCGGCTTGCCGGTATGGAAAAACAGGAGGCACTAGTGGAGACCGGAAGAACCCGTATGCGCCCGATCCTGATGACCATGTTGACAACGGTACTGGCAATGTGTACCATGGTATTCAGTACAGATGCCGCAGCAGAGATGAGTCGCGGGATGGCTATTGTTGTGATCGGCGGTCTGCTGTATGCAACATTGATGACCTTGTTCGTAGTACCAGTACTTTATGATATTCTGTTCCGCAGGGAAGTGAAAACAGTAGAGATCGGTGACGAAGAATTACTGGATGAAAAATGATAAGCAAAATTGTTTAAAAAAATAAAACAAGATATCAGAATGCTTCTGTATCTTTTACAGAAAGAAGGAATTGGTTTGGGAAAAGAAGCAAAAACAAATGCTATGCGTATGCTGGATAAAAAGAAAATTGCATACGAAGCACTGACCTATGAAGTGGATACCTTTATTGATGGAATGCATTGCGCAGAGCTCACCGGTGCACCGGTGGATGCTTCTTACAAGACGCTGGTCATGCAGGGAAAAAGCAAACAATACTATGTGTTTGTAATTCCGATTGCGTGTGAGGTGGATCTGAAAAAGGCGGCGCGCTCCGTGGGTGAAAAATCTGTGGAAATGATCCATGTGAAAGATATCACAAAAATTACCGGATATGTCCGGGGTGGATGTTCACCGCTTGGTATGAAAAAAATGTTTCCGACGGTGATTGACGAGAGTGCGAAAAATTTTGCAGAAATCTATGTGAGCGGCGGTCGCATCGGTCTTACTTTAAAAATGAAACCACAGGATCTGGTTGCTGTGACAAATGCGCAGCTGGCTGATATTCAGGCAGAATAAATTGCCGGAAATAATCATTTGTTTAAAAAATCTGAGTGTACATTAGACTGGAAGGAGTACAAAATGTCTGATTTATTTCAAAAAATCAAAAAAGAGTCTATGATCACATCCATCATCTGTATTGTGTTTGGTGTGATGTTCTGCATCTGGCCGGGAACCATTCTGGTGACGTTGTGCCGCATTGCCGGTTTGGTGTTGCTGGCAGCAGGAATCGTTCTGTTGGTTCAGGGAATTCGGATTCGTGAAATGCTGGGCCGGTCCGTGCGTATGCTTCCGGCTGTCGTATGCGTGGTCATTGGTATCTGGATCCTTGCACGTCCGGGTGTATTCGTATCATTGATCCCGATTCTGATCGGTGTGATGCTGGCATATCACGGATTTAAAGATCTGGTGTTCTGTCTCGAAGTGAAGAAAGCAAGCAGCCCGCGTTGGTGGATCGGACTTCTGGTGGCAATCGCAACCATTATTATCGGTGTGATCCTGATGCTGCATACCTGGCTGGCATTGGAAATCGGTATGATGGCAGTCGGACTTATCCTGATCTATGATGGCATCAGCGGACTGTGGCTGAATGGCCGTGCCGGAAGAGCCTATAAAAGCTACCATAACCCGGAAGATGATATCATTGACGTAGATTATAAGGAAGAAGATTAGGCACTATGCGGAGAATGGAATTTAAAATGGAGCGGACAGGTCTGCTGGAAGTGGGAGATGTCCTTCCGGTAACCGAGAGCAAACTGCCAAATTCCTGGTATTATACACTGGGAAAAGCCTATGCCATGTCTGCCAACTACGAATTTCGTGAGCGGTTAAAAACACGGGAAGGTACTGTCGTGGAAGTCAAAGAGACACCCAAAGGCTACTACGTGATCGTGGAGTTTGACGAGTAGATACAGAGTAAAAAAATTGACACAAGATAAGTAAAAGAGGAATCATTATGTCTGTTGTGGCCACAAGTGTATTTTTGTTGTTCGCTTTGATCGTGCTGGGATTTATATTAGGAAAAAGAAATATCATTCATAAAGAAAGTATACCGGACTTGTCTGCATTGGTATTGCAGGTTACTATGCCGGTCACTGTTTTTTGCTCGATCATTGATCAGGAACGTTCACAGCTGGTATCTTATGGCGTACAGACATTTCTTTTTATTATTCTTTTACATTTGTGTGCTTTGTTGGTGGGTCTGATTCTGATTCATGCGGTAAAGGTGCAGGATCTGGATCAGGGCGTCTGGATCTACAGTATGCTGTTTTCAAATAATGGATTTATGGGCATTCCGCTGGCATTGTCCGTATTTGGCGGCAAAGGCATGTTTTTGATGGCTCTTGGCAATGTGGTAGGAAATTTTCTGATCTTCTCTGTGGGAGTTAAACTTCTGACCTGGAAATATCCGATGAAAGAGAAGCTGAATATCCGGAAAATGATATGGAACAATATCAATATAGCTGTATTGCTTGGGCTGGTAGTTTGTATCCTGCAGATTCCTGTTCCGGATGTGTTGGGACAGCTGCTGGCGTATCTGTCCAATATTACCAGTGGATTATCCATGCTGGTGGTGGGGCTGTCTATCTCAAGGCTTCCGGTGAAAGCAGTTTTTCAGGATTGGAAAATGCTGTTTCTGACGCTGACCAGACTGCTGATATTTCCATTGCTTATGATAGGATTTCTGCGACTGCTTCCGATAAATCTGGACGAGACATTGAAAAATGTGCTGATCCTGACGGCAGCATTGCCGGTTTCTTCCGCGCAGTCCATGATTACGGAACAATATGGCACCAATACGGCAGCGGCGGGGCGATCGGTGTTTATGACAACGTTGTTTAGTGTGATCACGGTTCCTCTTATCATGATGATCGCATTTGCGTGAAACAATGCGGAAGAAAAAATATGTCTGTCGAAAGAAAAAAAAGTAGATTTCTTTCCACGGAGGTTGTATAATGAAATCTGTATGTAAATTTATCGCTGCTTGGAAATGTTATTCCCTAAAAAGGAAAAGAGAAAGACCGGGCTGCGAAAACACCATGATATCAGTAGAATAAAACCCCACACTGGGGATAAAAAATAAACACAGGAGGAAGAAACAATGGCAGTAAAATATGTATTTGTTACCGGCGGAGTAGTATCCGGACTTGGAAAGGGAATCACTGCCGCATCACTTGGACGTCTGCTGAAAGCACGCGGCTACAAAGTGACCATGCAGAAATTTGACCCTTATATCAATATTGACCCGGGAACTATGAACCCGATTCAGCATGGGGAGGTCTTCGTAACAGAAGATGGTGCTGAGACAGATCTGGATCTGGGACACTATGAGCGTTTTATCGATGAAAATCTGAGCAAGAGCTCAAATGTGACAACCGGAAAGGTGTACTGGTCCGTATTACAGAAAGAGCGCCGCGGTGATTATGGCGGAGGAACTGTGCAGGTAATCCCGCACATCACAAATGAGATCAAGAGCCGTTTCTTCCGTGATTTTACAACAGAAGAGACACAGATCGCTATTATTGAAGTGGGTGGAACTGTTGGTGATATCGAAAGTCAGCCGTTCCTGGAGGCAATCCGTCAGTTCCAGCATGAAGTGGGACACGATAATGCAATCCTGATCCATGTTACACTGATTCCATATCTGTCTGCTTCCGGAGAATTGAAGACAAAACCTACCCAGGCAAGCGTAAAAGAACTTCAGGGAATGGGTATCCAGCCAGATATTATCGTATGCCGTACCGAGCATGAACTGGACCGCCAGATCCGTGACAAGATTGCATTGTTCTGTAATGTACCGAAGAAATGTGTGCTGCAGAACCTGGATGTAGAATACTTATATGAAGCACCGCTTGCAATGGAAAAAGAAAATCTTGCCCAGGTTGCATGTGAATGCCTGAAACTGGATTGTCCGGAACCGGATCTGACAGACTGGATCGATATGGTACAGGCACTGCGTAATCCGAACAAAGAAGTAGAAATCGCACTGGTTGGAAAATATATCCAGCTGCATGATGCATATATCTCTGTTGTAGAGGCTTTAAAACATGGTGGAATCTTCCAGCATGCTACTGTAAATATCAAATGGGTTGATTCTGAGGAACTGAACGAGGACAACGTAGCAGAAGTGCTTGGTGATGTACAGGGAATTCTTGTTCCGGGTGGATTCGGTGACCGTGGAATCGACGGCAAGATCACAGCTATTAAATATGCACGTGAAAATAATGTACCGTTCCTTGGCCTCTGCCTTGGTATGCAGCTTTCCATCGTTGAGTATGCACGTCATATCTGTGGTCTGGAAGATGCACACAGTATTGAGCTGGATCCGAACACAACAGCGCCGGTTATCGCTCTGATGCCGGATCAGAATGGTGTGGAGGATATCGGAGGTACCCTGCGTCTCGGTTCATATCCTTGTGTACTTGCCAAAGACAGCAAAGCCTATGAGTTATACGGCACAGAGACGATCCATGAGCGTCATCGTCACCGGTATGAGGTAAATAATGATTACCGTGCAATCCTGACAGAGAATGGCATGAAACTCAGCGGACTTTCTCCGGATGGAAGAATCATCGAGATGATCGAGATTCCGGCTCATCCGTGGTTTGTGGCTACCCAGGCACATCCGGAATTGAAATCCAGACCGAATCGTCCACATCCGTTATTCAAAGGATTTGTGGAGGCAGCCATCGAATACAAAAATAAATAATAAAACGAACAGGAAAAGAAGAAATCCTGTGATTAAAAATCAAAAGAACCCTCGGATGAAACAGAAATATCCGGGGGTTCTTTTATAAAGATTTTATAAAAATCAGGAAAAGTTCACGATTAGATTATTGATTTCTATATAAAATAACCATATAATAAAACAATGCAGATTGAGTTCGGAATGAAATGAGTTTCAGAATGACTGGATCTGACATAGGGGAAACCAAGAGAAAGGATTGTGTGTCGTTACAGTCAGTGAAGGGGAAAACGAAGAATAGGTTGACTGCTGTGATACACAGGAATGAGAGATTAGTATGGACGAAAACAGAGGAAACAACAGGGGCGGCAATAACAATAATGGGCGCAGGAACGGACAGAATATGCTCTGGTTCGTGATCGCAACCGTTGTAGTGCTGTTACTTGTTACAATGATTACCAATGGAATAGGAAGTCTTACCAATCAGGAGATCACATACAGCGAATTCCAGAAGATGGTTAAGAATAATCAGGTGAAAAGTGTTGTCATCACAAATAGTGAGATTCAGATCCAGCCGGTAGAGGATAAAAAGAGCCTGTATCAGGTGACCTATTATACGGTTAATCTGAAAGATGACCGTATGTATGAAATGCTGGATCAGTACAATGTAGATTATACCGGAAAGAACCAGACTACATCCGCATGGATTTATCAGATTCTTAGCTTTGTAATCCCGATCGCCATCGTGTGGATCCTGCTTGGTGCTGCCATGAAACGGATGGGCGGCGGAGGCGGCGTCATGGGTGTCGGCAAGAGCAATGCCAAGATGTATGTGGAGAAATCTACCGGTGTTACCTTTAAGGATGTAGCCGGACAGGATGAGGCAAAAGAATCTTTGCAGGAAGTGGTAGATTTCCTGCATAATCCACAGAAATATACTGCCATCGGTGCGAAGCTTCCGAAAGGAGCCTTATTAGTAGGCCCTCCGGGAACGGGTAAGACGTTACTGGCAAAAGCGGTTGCAGGTGAGGCAGGAGTACCGTTTTTCTCACTGGCAGGTTCTGACTTTGTAGAAATGTTTGTCGGTGTGGGTGCATCCCGCGTGCGTGATCTGTTCAAAGAAGCACAGAAACAGGCACCGTGTATTATTTTTATTGATGAGATCGACGCCATCGGAAAAAGCCGTGACAGCCATTATGGCGGCGGAAACGACGAGCGTGAACAGACATTGAACCAGCTGCTGGCAGAGATGGATGGTTTTGACACATCCAAAGGACTTCTGATCCTGGCAGCAACCAACCGTCCGGAAGTTCTGGATAAAGCATTATTGAGACCGGGACGTTTTGACCGTCGTATTATCGTAGACAAACCGGATCTGAAAGGCCGTGTGGAGACTCTGCGTGTACATTCCAAAGATGTCAAGATGGATGATTCCGTTGATCTGGATGCAATCGCACTTGCAACCGCAGGCTGTGTGGGATCTGATCTTGCAAATATGATCAACGAGGCTGCTATCAATGCAGTTAAGAACGGCAGACAGTATGTGACACAGGCAGATCTGTTCGAATCCGTAGAGGTAGTCATCGCGGGTAAAGAGAAAAAAGACCGTATCATGGGACCGAAAGAGAAAAGACTGGTGGCGTACCATGAAGTTGGTCATGCACTGGTTACAGCATTACAGAAAGATGCAGAGCCGGTACAGAAAATCACAATCGTACCGCGTACCATGGGATCTCTGGGTTACACCCTGCAGATGCCGGAGGAAGAGAAATATCTGGAGACCAAAGCTGAGCTGGAAGCACGTCTGGTTACTTATATGGGAGGCCGTGCCGCAGAGGAGATCATGTGCGATTCTGTGACAACCGGTGCATCCAATGATATCGAGATGGCTACCAGAATTGCCCGTGCCATGGTTACCCAGTTTGGTATGTCAGAAGAATTTGGTCTGATGGGCGTAGAATCTGTGGAGAACAGATATCTGGACGGACGTGCAGTGACAAATTGTGGTGACGATACCATTGCCAAAGTCGATGAGGTTGTAAAAGTAATGCTGCAGAAAGCATACGATACAGCAAAAGAGATGTTGCTGACTCACCGTGATGTGCTGGAACGTATTGCAGGGTATCTGTATGAACATGAAACCATCACAGGTAAAGAATTTATGGATATCTTCAATGAGATGGCAGAAGCGAAACAGCCAATCGATGTAGACGCGGAAGATGTTACCGTACAGACGGAGGAGCAGACTGCTGAGCTGTCAGAGAATGAGACAGAACTTTCCGGAAATGAGCCGGTTGCACCGGAAGAAGCTTTTGAAGAATAAGAAAGCACGGAGCAATCCGTATAATCAAGACAGAAACGGTCAGAGTGGAGAAGTAATTTTCTGCCCTGACCGTTTGGGGATTTCAAGAGGATTACGAAACATATATGGGAACAGAAAAACTATTTGACATTCGGGAGGAACTGAAGAAGCTTCCGGACCATCCGGGAGTTTATATTATGCATGACGACCGGGATGCGATCATTTATATCGGAAAGGCCATCAGCCTGAAAAACCGGGTGCGGCAGTATTTTCAGAGCAGCCGGAACAAGGGACCAAAGATTGAAAAAATGGTGACGCATATTGATCATTTTGAATATATCCTGACAGATTCTGAACTGGAAGCACTGGTGCTGGAGTGTAACCTGATCAAAGAACACCGGCCCAAATATAATACGATGCTGAAAGATGACAAGACGTATCCGTATATCAAGGTGACTCTTGGGGAAGCCTATCCGCGGGTGCTGTTTTCCAGACAGATGAAGAAGGACAAATCAAAATATTATGGTCCCTATACCAGTGCCGGAGCTGTGAAAGATACCATTGAACTGGTGCAGAAGCTCTTTCAGATCCGTACCTGTAACCGGACTCTGCCGCGGGATATCGGAAAAGAGCGTCCATGTCTGAATTATCACATCCATCAGTGTCAGGCTCCCTGCCAGGGATATATTTCCAAAGAGGATTATCGGACACAGATCCGCAGTGCAATGGAATTGTTAAACGGAAATTTTAATCCTGTGATCCGGGATCTGGAGGAAAAGATGCAGGCGGCTTCCGAGGCACTGGAGTTTGAAAAAGCCATGGAGTTCCGGGATCTGCTGACCAGTGTGCGTCAGGTGGCGCAGAAGCAGAAAATTACAAGTTTTGACGGAGAAGATCGTGATATACTGGCTCTTGCCATGGATGATCGTGATGCGGTAGTGCAGGTGTTTTTTGTCCGGGAGGGAAGGCTGATCGGACGGGAGCATTTTCATGTCACCATCGGAGCAGAGGATACGAAGAAAGAAGTGCTGTCTACTTTTATCAGTCAGTATTATGCGGGAACTCCGTTTGTCCCAAAGGAGATCATGCTCCCTATGGAAATCGAAGATGCAGATGTAGTGGCACAGTGGTTGTCTGCAAAACGAGGACAGAAAGTATATATCCGTGTGCCTAAAAAGGGACAGCGGGAAAAATTGGTGGAACTTGCCGAACAGAATGCCGTCATGGTGCTGACACAGGATAAGAAAAAAATCCGTCGGGAGGAAGGACGTACCATCGGAGCTGTCAAAGAGATTGCAGATCTGCTGGAGCTCGGTTATGTCAAGCGGATGGAAGCGTATGATATTTCCAATACCAACGGTTTTGAATCCGTAGGTTCCATGGTGGTTTACGAACGGGGAAAACCCTGCAGGAGTGATTATCGCAAGTTCAAGTTAAAAACGGTGACGGGACCGGACGATTATGCTTCCATGCGGGAAGTGCTGACCCGCCGGTTTACGCATGGAATGGAGGAACGGGTGCAGAACCGGCAAAAAGATCTGGCCCCGGAGTATGGCAGCTTTACAAAGTTTCCGGATCTGATCCTGATGGATGGTGGAAAAGGGCAGGTCAATATTGCACTGGAAGTGCTGGATGAACTGAAACTGGCGATTCCGGTGTGCGGTATGGTAAAGGATGATCATCATAGAACCAGAGGATTGTATTTTAATAATGAGGAAATTCCCATTGACCGGCATTCCGAAGGTTTCCGGCTGATCACCCGGATCCAGGACGAGGCACATCGGTTTGCTATCGAGTATCATCGTTCCCTGCGCAGCAAACAGCAGGTTCATTCTGTGCTGGATGATATCCCGAATATCGGCCAGACCAGGAGAAAAGCACTGATGCGTCAGTTCCAGTCTTTGGAGAAAATCCGGGAGGCAACGGTGGAACAGCTGCGGGAAGTAGACGGGATGAATGAGAAAGCGGCACGGTCCGTATACGAGTTCTTCCATAAGCAGTAAAAACGTGCTATACTGTAGCTGTTTAAAAAAATAATGTACGTTCGGAGTCTTTTACATCAAGGATTCTGCGTGTACATATTACAGAAATGGAGAAAAGATAATGCAGGGAGTCAGTGTACAACAGTTAGCAGAGAGAATGAAATTTAAATGCTTCACCCCGTGTGTGGATATGTCAAAACGAATGATCGTTTCTTCTGAAATCAACCGTCCGGCTTTGGAGCTGGCAGGCTATTTTGAACATTTTGCAGAAGAACGGATTCAGATTATCGGTATGGTGGAATATTCTTATCTGGAAAGTCTGGAAGATGAGGTGCGGACAGAGCGTTACCGCAAGCTTCTTGGATTTAACGTGCCATGTGTCATTATGTGCAGGGACTACGAGCCGGATGAAGAAGTGTTGCGTATCGCTGGTGAGCGTGGTATCCCAATCCTTGGATCTCCGGATGCGACATCCAATGTGGCAGCGGAAGCAATCTATTTTCTGACCGGCAAGCTGGCACCGTGCATTTCCATTCATGGTGTACTGGTAGATATCTACGGTGAAGGTGTATTGATCATGGGTGAGAGCGGTATTGGAAAGAGTGAGGCTGCGCTGGAACTGATCCGTCGGGGACATCGTCTTGTTACAGATGATGTGGTGGAAATCCGTAAGATCAACAACAATACGCTTATTGGTACCTCGCCGGATATCACCCGTTACTTTATTGAACTGCGTGGTATCGGGATCATTGATGTAAAGACACTGTTTGGTGTAGAATGTGTCAAAGAGCAGCAGACTATTGATCTTGTCATCAAACTGGAAGACTGGAAGAAGGATAAGGAATATGACCGTCTGGGACTGGAGGAAGAATATACAGAAATTTTGGGCAATAATATTGTCTGCCATTCCATCCCAATCCGTCCGGGACGAAATCTGGCTGTTATCTGTGAGGCGGCAGCAGCAAACCACCGGCAGAAGAAAATGGGTTATAACGCAGCGAAAGAGTTGTATCGCAGAGTAGAAAATAATCTGAGGAATGGAAATTCCACAGAAATTTAATAAATTGAGGAGAATGAATATTATGGAACGTAAAAACGCATGGAAAAAGTATACAGAAGAAGAGAAAGCAGCCGTATTCGCTTATGGCGATGAATACCGTCAGTTTATTTCTGACTGTAAGACAGAGCGCGAGTGCGTGACAGAATTAAAGAAACGTGCAATAGCAGCCGGTTTTCAGGATATGGAAGCAGTGATCGCAAAAGGAATCACGTTGAAAGCCGGTGACCGCGTATTTGCAGATAACAAAGGGAAAAGTTTTGCCATGTACATCATTGGTCAGAAGCCAATGGAAGATGGCATGAATATCCTCGGCGCACATATCGATTCCCCGCGTCTGGATCTGAAACAGAATCCGTTGTATGAGGATACGGATATGGCATTGCTGGATACGCATTATTATGGCGGTGTCAAGAAATATCAGTGGGTGACACTTCCACTGGCTATGCACGGTGTCATTGCGAAAAAAGATGGTTCTGTGGTAACTATCAACATCGGTGAAAAACCGGAAGATCCGGTTTTTGGTGTCAGCGATCTTCTGATCCATCTGTCTGCTGATCAGTTGGAGAAAAAGGCCGCAAAAGTGATCGAGGGCGAGGCACTGGATATTCTTGTCGGCAGTATGCCGTTAGAGGCCAAAACAGAGGAAGAGAAGAAAACAAAAGAACTGGTACAGGCAAATGTTCTGAAAATTTTAAAAGATGCTTACGGTGTGGAGGAAGAAGATTTCCTGTCCGCTGAAATCGAGATTGTTCCGGCCGGACCGGCTAGAGATTACGGTTTTGACCGCAGTATGATCATGGGTTACGGACATGACGATCGTGTATGTGCTTATCCTTCTTTCTCAGCAATCGTTGAGATGGAAAAACCGGAGCGCACCAGCGTATGCCTTCTGGTGGATAAAGAAGAAATCGGTAGTGTGGGGGCAACCGGTATGGAGTCCCGTTTCTTTGAAAACATGACAGCAGAAGTAATGAATGCCTGCGGTGATTACAATGAATTAAAATTGCGTCGTGCCCTGCAGAATTCCAAAGTGCTTTCTTCTGATGTAAGTGCTGCTTTTGATCCGAATTACCCAGGGGTTATGGAGAAGAAAAATGCAGCATATTTTGGACGGGGACTTGTATTCAATAAATACACCGGTTCCAGAGGAAAATCAGGTTCTAATGATGCCGGAGCAGAATATGTGGCAGAAATCCGCAGAATCATGGATGATAATCAGGTATATTTCCAGACGGCAGAACTTGGTAAAGTAGACCAGGGAGGCGGCGGAACCATCGCTTATATCCTTGGAAATTATAATATGCAGGTTATCGACAGCGGCGTTGCAGTGCTGAATATGCATGCACCGTGGGAGATCATCAGTAAAGCAGATCTGTATGAAGCAAAATGCGGATATAAAGCATTTTTGAAGGATGCATAATAGAGTGGAGCAGAATATGAAGCAGATATATGAGACATTATGTGGCATCTGTGGTGAAGCGCATGTGCTGGTCCGGGAACCAATGAGCAGACATACCACGTTTCGCACCGGTGGACCGGCTGACCTTCTGGTGCAGCCGAAAGCAGAGCAGATTGCACCGATTCTCGAAGTATGTCGCAATGAAGAGATTCCGTGGACCGTCATCGGAAATGGCAGTAACCTGTTGGTGGGAGATGGCGGCATCCGCGGTGTTGTCCTGGAAATTGGAAAACAGATGTCAGACGTTGTAATAGAAGGAACGGTGATTACAGCCGGTGCAGGAGCGATGCTTTCCAGCATCGCTTCCAGAGCCGCTGCGGCAGAATTGACAGGAATGGAATTCGCTTCCGGAATTCCGGGGAGTCTCGGCGGAGCTGTCGTGATGAATGCCGGTGCTTATGGTGGTGAGATGAAGGATATTTTGCAGAAAGTGACAGTACTGACTCCGGATGGAACCGTGCAGACACTTTCTGTGGAAGAACTGGAATTGTCTTACCGTCACAGTATCATCCCGGAGAAAGGATATCTGGTAATCAGCGCAGTATTGAAGCTGCAGCCGGGCAATGCAGATGAAATACAGAGCATTATGGACGACCTGAAGGAAAAACGTGTGAGTAAACAGCCATTGGAATATCCAAGTGCCGGAAGTACGTTCAAACGTCCGGAGGGTTATTTTGCCGGAAAATTGATTCAGGATGCCGGTTTGCGTGGATTCCGGGTAGGCGGGGCACAGGTGTCGGAAAAACATTGTGGATTTATCATCAATCGTGACCAGGCAACGTCCACTGATATCTGTCAGCTGATGCAACAAGTATCTGAAATCGTATATGAAAAATTTGGTGTCCGGCTGGAGCCGGAAGTAAAGAAAATTGGCGAGTTTTAGCAGGAGTGAGTGACGGAATGGAATATGTGATCGTAACAGGAATGTCAGGAGCGGGCAAATCAACAGCGTTAAAAATCATGGAGGATATCGGATATTTTTGTGTCGATAATTTCCCGATTCCGCTGCTGGAAAAATTTGTGGAGTTTGCGGATTCCGGTGAAACTCAGTATCAGAAGATTGCGTTCGGTCTGGATATCCGCAGTGGTGAATCCTTGAAATATCTGGATCAGATCATTACAAATCTAAGGATGAATGGACATATGATCCGAATTCTGTTTATGGATGCTTCCGATCAGGTGCTGGTAAAACGGTACAAAGAAACGAGGCGTGCACATCCGCTGGCCGGAACAGATCGCATGGAAAAAGGCATTGAGCAGGAACGCAGACAGATTTCTTTTCTGAAAGAGATGGCTGATTATATCATTGATACAAGCCAGCTTCTGACCAGGGAACTGCATGCCGCACTGGGTAATATTTTTCTGGGAAAACAGGAGTATGACAATATCTATGTGACGGTACTGTCATTTGGATTCAAATATGGCATTCCGTCAGATGCAGATCTGGTATTTGATGTTCGTTTTCTGCCCAATCCTTATTATCTGGAAGCGTTGCGGCCGAAAACCGGAAATGATCCGGAGATTCAGCAGTTTGTGCTGAAAGCGCCGGAGGCAAATATCTTTCTGGATAAACTGGAAGATATGATCCGGTTTCTGATTCCGAATTATATCCGGGAGGGCAAGAACCAGCTTGTCATTGCCATCGGATGCACCGGCGGCAAACACCGGTCGGTCACATTGACCAATGCAATCTATCAGAGATTGAAGAAAAATCAGAAATATGGTCTGCGTGTGGAGCACCGGGATATTGATAAAGATGCAAAACGTGGAAAGTAGTTGAGGAAACAGTATGTCTTTTTCAGGTGAAATGAAAGAAGAAATTGCCCGCCTGATCCCGGAAAAGGAAGAAGAGGTCCGGGCAGAACTGATGGCGATCATCCGCTTCTGCGGAAGAATCCTCAGGCAGGAAGAGAGCGTGGCAGTTTTCATGGAAACAGAGAATGTCGTGCTGGCAAAGACGTATGTCAAATTAATAAAAAGAGCATTTGATCTTCAGGTACAGTTGGAGATCCGGCGGCATGGAACCGGAAAATACAATCAGTATTTTATTCTGCTGTCAGAACGGCCGGAGGACATGCTGTATTCGGAAGAACGGCCGGAACGACAGAAACTGCAGCAGGCATTGCAGGCTATCTGTATGTGGAGTGCCCAGGCTGATCCCCGGGGATTCTTAAAGACGCCGGGAAGTATGCGTGCCTATATCCGGGGGGCGTTTCTGTGTACCGGATCCATGAGTGATCCGGGAAAATCCTATCATTTTGAGATGGTATGCGAGGATGAACAGACGGCACAGATTTTAAAGGAACTGATGGCAGGATTTTTTGTGCATGCGAAGGTGATTTTACGCAAACAGCGGTATATCGTGTATCTGAAGGACAGTGAGGAGATCATCCAGATCCTGAATGTCATGGAGGCGCACAGATCTCTGATGGAACTGGAGAATATCCGTATCATCAAGGATATGAGAAACAGCGCAAACCGGCAGTCAAACTGTGATTCTGCTAATATTAACAAAATGGTTCGGACAGCAGCCAGACAGGTGGATGATATCCGATACATAGAAGAGCATTTCGGATTTGAACAGCTGCCGCCGCAGCTGCGGGAGATGGCGCAGGTGCGGCTGGAAAATCCGGATGTATCACTGCAGGAACTGGGAACATATCTGGATCCGCCGGTTGGAAAATCCGGTGTGAATCACAGACTAAGGAAGTTGAAAGAAATAGCAGAAAGCTTGAGAGCCGGGAAGGAGAAATAAAAATGGATAAGAAAAAGTTATTATTTATCTTTAATCCAAAATCCGGAAAGGGTCAGATTCGAAATCAGCTGCTGGCAATTGTGGATACTTTCGTTAAAAGTGGATATGAAGTGACAATTTACCCGACACAGGCAAAAGCAGATGCTGTCCGGAAAGTAGCAGAAGCAGCAGATGAATATGATCTGGTTGTGTGCAGTGGCGGAGACGGTACGCTGGATGAGGTGGTAACCGGTATGATGCAGTGTGACGGTATCGTTCCGATCGGATATATTCCGGCAGGCAGTACCAATGACTTTGCACAGTCGCTGAAAATACCGAAAAATATGCTGCAAGCGGCCGATGTGGCTGTGAACGGACAGGCATTTCCATGTGATGTGGGTGTGTTTAATGAAGATTATTTTGTATATATTGCAGCTTTCGGTCTCTTTACAGATGTATCTTATATGACAAACCAGAAGCTGAAGAATATTTTTGGCCATGTGGCATATATTCTGGAAAGTGCAAAAAGGTTGTATGATATTCCATCCTATTATCTGGAAGTCGAAGTGAATGGCAAGACGATCCGGGACGAATTTATCTATGGCATGATCACAAACTCGGTTTCTGTAGGCGGTATGAAAAATATGACCGGCAGCAATGTGAAGCTGGATGACGGGGAATTTGAAGTGACATTGATCAAGATGCCGCAGAATCCAATTCAGTTAAACGAGATTCTGACAAATCTGGTGATGCCAAAGGATATCGAAACGCCGTATATCTATACGTTTAAGACGGATCACATCCGTATCCACTGCGATGATTATGTACCATGGACACTGGATGGAGAGTTCGGTGGAGAGCATAAAAACGTGGAAATTTATAATCGCTGCAGGCGAATAAGTTTCATGGTTGAAAAATAGTACTTTCTTTTTTGGAAAGATACGGTTATAATGTTATTATATTAACAATATTTTTAAAACAAATGGAGGATCTCATTATGTTAGTTTCAGCAAAAGAAATGCTTGAAAAAGCAAAAGCAGGTCACTATGCAGTTGGTCAGTTCAATATCAATAACCTTGAGTGGACAAAAGCAATCCTGTTAACCGCTCAGGAGAATAATTCCCCGGTTATTCTTGGTGTTTCCGAAGGTGCCGGCAAATACATGACTGGTTACAAAACGGTTGTTGGTATGGTAAATGGTATGCTGGAAGAGTTAAATATCACTGTTCCGGTTGCATTACATCTGGATCACGGCAGCTATGATGCCTGCTACAAATGTATCGAAGCTGGTTTTTCTTCTGTAATGTTTGATGGCTCTCATTATCCGATCGAAGAGAATGTTGCAAAAACAAAAGAACTTGTTGCTGTATGCAAAGAGAAAGGATTATCTCTTGAGGCAGAAGTTGGTTCCATCGGCGGTGAGGAAGACGGCGTTATCGGAATGGGCGAATGTGCAGATCCGGACGAGTGTAAATCTATCGCTGATCTTGGAGTAACAATGCTTGCAGCTGGTATCGGTAATATTCATGGTAAATATCCGGAAAACTGGGCAGGATTAAGCTTTGAGACTCTGGATGCGATCCAGCAGAAGACCGGTGATATGCCATTAGTTCTTCACGGTGGTACAGGTATTCCGGATGATATGATCAAGAAAGCAATCTCTCTCGGTGTTGCAAAAATCAACGTAAATACAGAGTGTCAGCTTGTATTTGCTGAAGCTACAAGAAAATATATCGAAGAGGGCAAAGATCTGGCAGGTAAGGGATTCGATCCTAGAAAATTACTTGCTCCTGGTTTTGAAGCAATCAAAGCAAAAGTAAAAGAGAAAATGGAAATTTTCGGTTCTATTGACAAAGCCTGAGAATTTGTAAAAAATCACGAAAATGTAACTTTTTACAACTCAGAATTGTTGAAATGGACAAAAATGTTTTCGACCTCTTGCAATTTTCAGAAATTTGTACTATGTTAATTGCAAGACATGAATACATGCTGAACAAGGGTGTTCCAACAAAAGGTGGAATACCCTTTTCTGCTATAAAGAGATAACCTTGATCGGTTAATCAAATATTTGCTAGGATATGGCAGAATTGCTCCGGATACATAGAAAAATGAAGAAGGAAGCAGATCAGTATATACTCAGGGGACTGTAAAAATTTGAGAAAAGAGAGGAATCAAGAAGATGAGTGAATATTTCAAAGTCGTTGATATTTTTGGCGAATATGTATTCAATGATACTGTGATGAAGGAAAGACTTCCGAAAAAAGTATATCAGAAATTGCAGGAGACCATCAAAGAGGGAACAGATCTGGATCTTGCAACAGCAGATATCATTGCACATGAGATGAAGGAATGGGCAATTGAGCAGGGTGCGACCCACTATACCCACTGGTTCCAGCCGCTGACCGGCGTGACAGCTGAAAAACATGATTCCTTTATCACTGCTCCGAATGAGCAGGGAAAAGTACTGATGAGTTTCTCCGGCAAAGAATTGATCAAAGGTGAACCGGATGCATCTTCTTTCCCGTCAGGCGGACTTCGTGCAACCTGTGAGGCAAGAGGATATACAGCATGGGATTGTACTTCTTACGCTTTTGTGAGACATGACGCAGCAGGTGCAACGCTTTGTATCCCAACAGCATTCTGTTCTTATAAAGGTGAAGCACTGGATCAGAAGACACCGCTGCTTCGTTCCATGCAGGCAATCGATACACAGGCACTGCGTCTGTTAAGATTATTTGGAAACACAACTTCCAGAAAAGTCACTCCATCTGTAGGTTCCGAGCAGGAATATTTCCTGGTAGATAAAGAAAAATATTTAAAGAGAAAAGATCTGATCTATACCGGACGTACATTATTCGGCTCTATGCCTGCAAAAGGACAGGAAATGGATGATCATTACTTCGGAAGCATCCGTCCACGTATTGCTGCATTTATGAAAGATGTCAATGAAGAACTGTGGAAACTGGGAGTTCCGGCAAAGACACAGCACAATGAGGTAGCTCCGGCACAGCATGAGCTGGCTCCAATCTATGAGACATGTAACCTGGCACTGGATCACAACCATCTGGTTATGGAAGTTCTGAAAAAGAAAGCAAACGAGCATGGACTGCAGTGTCTGCTTCATGAGAAACCATTTGACGGTGTCAATGGTTCTGGTAAACATGACAACTGGTCCATCACAACCGATGACGGTATCAATCTGTTAGAGCCGGGCAAAACACCGCATGAAAATATTCAGTTTCTTCTGGTACTTGCCTGCATCCTGAAAGCAGTAGATGATCATGCAGATCTTCTCCGCTGGTCCGCAGCTGATGTCGGAAATGATCACAGACTGGGCGCAAATGAAGCACCGCCGGCAATCATCTCCGTATTCCTTGGTGAGCAGCTTGATGATGTGATTACACAGCTGATCAGCACAGGTTCTGCAACACATTCCTTAAAGGGGGGTGTATTACAGACTGGTGTGGCTTCTCTTCCGGATCTGGCAAAAGATGCAACAGACCGAAACAGAACATCACCGTTTGCATTTACCGGAAATAAATTCGAGTTCCGTATGGTTGGTTCCCAGGATTCCATTTCTGCACCAAATGTTGTATTAAATACAATCGTTGCAGAAGCTTTTGAGGAAGCATGCGATGAGCTGGAGAAAGCAGAAGATATAAATGAAAAAGCACATGATTTGATCAAAAAATATCTGACTGAGCATCAGAGAATTATCTTCAATGGTGACGGATATTCAGATGCATGGGTAGAAGAGGCAGAACGCAGAGGATTACCGAATATCAGATCTATGGTAGACGCAATTCCGGCACTGACTACTGATAAAGCAATCGCTATGTTTGAGAAATTCGGCGTATTTACAAAAGCTGAATTAGAGTCCCGCGAAGAGATTCAGTACGAGATTTATGCAAAAGAGATCAATATCGAAGCAAGAGCCATGATCAATATCACAAACAAGACATTGATTCCGGCTGTAATCAAAGATATTACTGCTTTGGCACAGTCTATCAATGCTGTGAAAGCTGCCTGCGATTGTGACGTAAGTGTACAGACAGAGTTGCTGCAGGAGTCATCCGCACTGTTATCTGATGCGAAGGTTGCGCTGGCAAAACTGGAAGAGGTAACAGACAAAGGTCTGACTATGGGTGACGGTGCTGCGCGTGCTGCTTACTATCGTGATGAAGTGACAACTGCTATGGCTGAACTTCGAGCACCGATCGATAAACTTGAGATTATTGTAGATAAGAAAGTATGGCCGATGCCATCTTACGGCGATCTCATCTTTGAGGTTTAAAAAACGGTATTATCTAATCCCCTTAGTTAGTATATACATCAAAAAAGAAAAAGAACCGGAAGAAAATCCGGTTCTTTTTCACGTTATAAATGTGCGAAAGTAATCATTCTGGAAATCCAATCGCCGCAGGATTGAAATTATATCCGGCGAATGCCTCTGTCCGTGAATTCGATCAGGCGTTCTTTGTAGAGATGGCCTACAGCACGTTTGAAAGCATTTTTACTCATATGAGCCTCACGTTTGATAATATCCGGGGAAGCTTTGTCATTAAACGGAAGCACTCCGCCGTATTCATCGATGATCCGTAACACTTCTTCTGCGTCTGCATTCATCTGGACATAGGCTTTGGCGCGGATAGTCAGATCGAGTTTTCCATCCGGTTTGCGGTTTGTGACATTTGCTTCAATGATATCGCCTATCTTTAATGTCGTTGTATTTTCGAATCCCGGGATACGGGCAGAATATTTGTCGTCTACGGCAACAAAAGTACCAAAGTTCTCGCTGAATTCGTAAACACGACCGGTTACGGTATCTCCCTTTTTGTAAGGAGAGTCCGTAGAAAGCAGATGGTAAATGCCTTCCATGGTGGCACAGAGACGGTTGCTTTTGTCGATATACAGTGTAACTAATACTTCATCCCCCTCATGTACTTTGCGGAGCTGTTCTTTAAAAGGAAGCAGCAGATCTTTTTCCAGTCCCCAGTCCAGGAATGCACCGATTTTGGTGACCTGTAGCACTTTTAGTACTGCGAAGCCGCCAAGCGTCAGCTTCGGTTCGTTTGTGGTGGCGATCAGACGATCCTTGGAATCCTTATATAAGAAGACTTCCAGCTTGTCGTGCAGTTTTGTTCCTTCCGGAACCTGTTTCGCCGGGAGCAGGACACGTGTTTCATCCTCCGGTTGTTCTGCGAGATAGACACCGAAGTCTACCTGTTTTACTACGGTAAGTGTTTGCTTTTCTCCTAATTTCATTTGTGTTTCCGTCCTTTCTTGTTTTGTGTTTTTTTAATCAGCCTGATCCGAAAGCGGTGCAAGCTGAAATTCAACAATAGCATATGGTTTTCCGTCACTGTCGTTCAGAGACACTTTCAATAGATCTTCTTCCTGATGGTATACCGGATAGATCGTGTCGCCGTATACGGCAGAATTGCGGTATTCTACCCGCAGCTGACGAATCTGTGCTCCTTCCGGCAGACATTCCATGGCCATAGGTACATAGCGTTCGTTATTGACATGGTTGTTGGAGTCGATATCATAGCGGTGTACCTGAATCGGCGTAATGCCTGTGCCTTTTGCCGGTGGTGTGATCTTGCGGGAGGATTCCTCCATAGGAAGCGCAGGTTCACATTTATAAAGATCGCATATTTCTTTCGGAATCCGCTCCGGATGTCCGGTTCGGATATTCATATAGATCCAGTTTGTATTTGCATAGGCCAGAAGATTACCTTCTGTGTCCTCCAGTTTAAAATTACGATAGCCGAAAAATGCTTTCCAACCGTGTGCCCAAGTGCTGACTGTGATTTCTTCCCCGAACTTTGGATAACGGTTGATGATGATCTGCCAGGAAGAGAGGATCCAGGCATATCCCTGTTCCATCATAACTTCTATCCCATATCCAATGGAATCAGAGTGGAAGGTGCTGCAGTCCTGAAAATAATTGATGATGGAAGGAAGGGTCATATGAAGCTGACTGTCCACTTCGCTGAATCTGACACGGCTTTTAAATTGATACATATCATCGTCCTCCTTAAAAATACTGGGATTACGTAATTTCCTGTGTAACAAAAAAGCACCATTTGCATGGTGCTTTCTAAAGAACTGGCCCACAAGGATTCGAACCTTGAAATGACGGAGTCAGAGTCCGTTGCCTTACCATTTGGCGATGGGCCATTACTTATCGTCGAAGCTCTTTGTTGAGGTGTTTTCCTCAGTGCCTGTCGACAAGTGTTATTATAGGGCAATGTTCCAAAGATTGCAACCCCTTTTTTGAAAAAACTACGTTTGAATTTTCGGCTGTTTTTGCTTAAAATTCAGATAATTAATGTATATGCAGCAAAAAACTGTAAATAACAATTAAAAAATAATTTCGCCATTCACAATGCCGAATTCCTCCAAATCTTCAGAATCCATTTGTGCCTGCCCGCTGGTTGCTTCCGTGACCTGTGCACAGAAATCTGCAAATTTCTCTTCCGGAACCATCAGATCAATGGTAACGGAGTCAGTATAACGGGTGTCCAGCGTGAAAACCTGGTTTTGGGCGATCAGATATTGCAATTTTCCGATGCCGGTATAGTCGGTGGTAAGGTGCAGCTTTTTCCCAAACTGTTTTTCTATGATGGAGCTGGCAGCGAGCCCGGCCTGTGTGGCAGCCTGATATGCACGGACGAGACCTCCAGTGCCGAGCAGGGTACCGCCGAAATAACGTGTGACTACCACGATGCAGTTGTGGATTTCTTCCCGGAGCAGTACGTCCAGGATTGGACGGCCGGCAGTGCCGGATGGTTCTCCGTCATCGCTGCAGCGGGTACATTCATTGTTGCGTCCGATGGTGTATGCGTAGCAGTTGTGTCGTGCATCCCAGTATTCTTTTTTGATCTTATTTAAGAAGGCAACCGCTTCGTCCTCGGAATTGACCGGAAGCGTATGGGCAATGAAACGGGATTTTTTCTCTTCAATTTCATCTTCGCCGGCCTGATAAAGTACTTTATAACTCATAATGACTCCTTTTCGCAGGGCTTTTTTGAACAAGTCTCATGTGTGTTTTATACATCTTTTATAAATGAGCCTGGTTCTGAATATAGACAGTATATCGCATTAATGGTAAGATAGGCAATATAGGAACTCAATTTGGAGGTTTTTTATGAATTATGGTAAAAAGAATGCTGCAAAAATAAAATGGCAGCTGACTTCCCGGGGAACCGTAATGCGGCGGAAGGTAAAATCACTGACGTTGCTGATCATATTGTTATGTTTTGTGCTTGTGCTTGGCTATGGCGGTTACCGCGGATATCAGTATGTGGAACAGATAATCGCGGAAGCACCGGATATCAATGAGATTGATGCGACGCCTTCCGGGTATATGTCTACCGTGCTGGATGCAAAAGGAAATGTGACGGCACAGCTGGTGGGAACCGGTTCTAACAGGGTCTATGTTACTTTGGATGAGATTCCGGAGGAACTTCAGAAAGCTTTTGTGGCAATTGAAGATGAACGGTTTTACGATCACAATGGCATTGATCTGCGGGGGATTGTCCGGGCAGGAATCAAAGGAGTGACTACCGGGCATTTCAGCGAAGGTGCAAGTACCATTACGCAGCAGCTTCTGAAAAATAATGTGTTTGACGGATGGACAACGGAGAATTCCTCTCAGCGTGTCAAACGAAAACTGCAGGAACAATATCTGGCATTACAGCTGGAAAAAAAGGTTTCCAAAGACTGGATCATGGAGAATTATCTGAATACCATCAATCTGGGACAGAATACGCTGGGTGTCCAGGCGGCCTCCAGACGTTATTTTGGCAAGGATGTATCAGAACTCAATCTCTCTGAATGTGCTGTGATTGCAGGAATTACGCAAAATCCGTCCAAATATAATCCAATTTCCCATCCGGAGGACAACGCAGTCCGGAGAGAGAAAGTATTGACGAATATGCGGGATCAGGGTTATATCGATGATGTGCAGTATGAAGCAGCCATGCAGGATAATGTATATGACCGGATCCAGGAGACAAATACCAAGTGGCAGAGCAGCGACAGCAATGCGACCTCTTATTTTGTAGATGCACTGACGGAAGAAATCATTGATGATCTGCAGAAGGAACTGGATTATTCAGAAGCACAGGCTTATAAGGCACTGTACAGCGGCGGGCTGACGATTTATTCCACCCAGGATCCGCAGATCCAGGAAATCTGTGATACACAGGTGAATGACGACAACAATTATAATATAGAAAAGAAAATTTCTTTTTCCTATGCACTGTCCGTACAACAGCCGGATGGTTCCGTAAACCATTATAGCGAACAGAGTCTTCTTTCCTATTATAAAAGAAACAATGCGGGTTATAATCTGAATTATAAAAATGAAGCTGCAGCACAGGCTGCTATCGATGCATATCGGGAAGCAATGGTTTCCGATGGAGGAGTTGTAGTGGGCGAGTCTGTAACCTTTACGATTCAGCCGCAGGCTTCCGTAACCATTATTGATCAGAGTACCGGACAGGTGAAGGCACTGGTGGGGGGCCGTGGAGAAAAAACCGCCAGCAAGACATTAAACCGTGCCGCAGATGTGACGAGACAGCCGGGTTCTACATTTAAGATCCTGACAGCTTATGCACCGGCTCTGGACAGCGGTTCCTATACATTGGCAACGACGGTGCTGGACGAGCCGATCACATACAGTTCCGGCCAGGAAATTCATAATGCGGATGGAAAATACCGTGGTTATACCAGCATCCGGGAAGCAATACAGGATTCTGTGAATGTAGTGGCGGTGAAGACAGTACAGGATATTACACCGCAGGCAGGATATGAGATGGCAAAAAAATTCGGTATTTCGACACTGACGAAGGATGATATTGTGGAATCACTTCCGCTTGGTGTCGGAGGTGTGACAAACCTGGAGCTGGCAGCCGCATTTGAAGTTATGCCGAATCAGGGAGTATACAAAGAGCCGGTGATGTACACAAAAATTCTTGATAAGGATGGTAATGTGCTGCTGGAGAAGAAACCGAAGAAACACCGGGTTATCAATGACAGTACGGCGTTTTTACTGACTTCAGCCATGCAGGATGTTGTGCTTTACGGAACCGGTAAACTGGCAGATTTCGGTACAATGCCAATTGCAGGAAAGACCGGAACCGCAGGAACATCTGAGGCTGCCAGAGATGCGTGGTTTGCAGGATATACGCCGTATTATACCTGTGTGGTCTGGGGGGGATACGATGATTACTCCAGATTGGAATCCAGCCGCTATCCCAAGATACTGTGGAATCATATTATGAAACAGCTTCATGAAGGTCTTGCATATAAGGAATTCGAGATACCTGAAGATGTGGAAGTAAGCAGCGTTTGCAAGACTTCCGGTAAGATTGCCATTGCCGGTGTATGTCCGGAGACAGAGACAGAGTATTTTGCAGAAGGTACAGAACCTTCGGAAAAATGTGATCTGCATCAGACGGCAGTGATCTGCAAAGATTCCGGCCTGCTTGCCGGGGAATATTGTCCGGAGAGCAGCAAAGAGACAAAGACATTTATGAAAAAAGGATCCGGTGAAGATAAGATGCCGACAGAGGTGTGCAATGTGCATACTGGTGAGGGGTGGCTGAACCAGCTCATTCAGGCACTGACTCCGGAAAACAACCATACCGGACAATAAAATAGTTTAAGCGCTTTACAAAAGAAACAGAATTGTTACAATTCTGTTTCTTTTTTTGCCCAAAATCTTGTGTGAAACATTGACATATTGCGGTTCCGTTGCTATAATGAATTTCGTTGGTGTAACAAAAATGTAACAATTTAAAAATAAAAGTAATATTTATAAAGAGTTTGACTTGAAGGAGTAACAGAACGGATGAAATACAGAAATAAAAAGGCAATCGCAACCTTAATCGTAACAACCTTGATCTTTACCTGCGGAGCGACCGGAGTACAGGCTGCACCGGCAGCAGATCTGAACATTGTGGGCAACGTGGCGGCAGCACCGATTTCCGGTGTATCCCTGGCAGTGGCACAGGCAAATACACAGACAGCAGCAGAGCAGGCTGCATTGGTACAGAATATGGGGGTCGCTCAGATTGATAATTATCTGAATGTCCGCAGTGAAGCGTCCACAGACAGTGAGGTAGTCGGAATTATGAAAAATAACGCAGTGGCTGAAATCACAGGTGCTGTGGATGGCTGGTACCAGATCACATCCGGATCAGTCAGTGGTTATGTTAAGGCAGAGTATCTGGCAGTTGGAAATCAGGATTTACTGAATTCCGTAAAAACAAGAATGGCACAGGTTAATACAGAAACATTAAAAGTCCGCAGTGAGGCATCTACAGAGGCAGCAGTTGTGACATTAGTAGGTCAGGATCAGCAGTTGAAAGTTTTGGATGAGCAGATTCCGGGATGGGTAAAAGTTGAGACAGCAGATGGCGAAGGTTATATTTCCACGGAATTCGCTTCTGTGGCAGATATGTATCAGTATGCAGAAAAACCACAGGTATCTGAACAGAAGGAAAGTTCCTCCGGTGGTTCTGTTACTTCCTATGCATTACAGTTTCTTGGTAATCCGTATGTGTGGGGTGGTACAAGCCTGACAAAAGGTGTGGATTGTTCCGGATTTGTTATGCAGGTATATGCACATTATGGAATTTCCCTTCCACATTCTTCTTCTGCACTGCGTGGAGTCGGTCGTGGAGTAAGTTATTCCGAGGCACAGCCGGGAGATATCATCTGTTATAGCGGTCATGTGGCAATTTATCTTGGCGGCGGTAAGATCGTTCACGCAAGCAATCCGAAAGATGGTATCAAAGTATCTACTGCGACTTATAAAAAAATTCTTGCAGTCCGCAGAGTGATGTAGTATTTCCAAATTCAAGTCGAACGCAGGTGAGACTTGGTGCGGGATTCTGGTCAGCGAAAGCTGAGATAATCAGATCAGAAAATAGAAGTGTGTGCTGTTTACAAACTGAAACTGAAATGATAAGTTTGTGATAGCACACTTTCTTGTTGATATTGTGCATAACTTTGTGCATAAGTGCGAAAAAAGGCAATGAATGTCCACATTTTTTGAATAAAGAGGGAAATTACTTGACGTATGAGACCAATTATTGTATAAAGGTTCAATGGAGAATAATTCCTGAAATAATATTGGAAGAAATGGGACAAAATGAGTAGTAGAAAAGAACTGGCAGGTGTGCGTATTGATATTTGCAGCCTGCGGGAAGCACTTCATAAAATAGAACATTATATACAGGAAGACGGTCTGCATGCAGTGGAGGCAGTATCTATGAAAACGGTTGTGACGGCAGGGGAAGAGGAAGAAGTCCGTCAGTGTCTGGAGGATATAGATCTGGTTATTCCATCAGATAAGGAGATTTTGATGGAATTGGGAGTGACATCCCACAAATGGCTGGAAGAAGCAAGGGAACACCGATTTGCCAGTGAGGCACTGCGTAATATTGCCAGAGACCGTCATAGCATTTATCTGCTGACAGATACGAGAGCGCAGATGGATGAACTATGTTCCTTTCTGGATCATACCTATGGCGATGTGGCAAGGATCTGTGGAGATGCAGTCTGGGAAGAATGTGAAGAGGATACAGAACAAATTGTAAATGAAATCAATGCAGTAGCACCACATCTGCTGTTGGTTATGCTTCCGACACCGCAGCAGGAGATTTTTCTGGCACAGCACAGGAAAATGCTGAATGTACGGCTTTGGTTCGGTGTCGGCACAGAGAATACATTTACAGAAAAAAAGAAAAAAACGGCAGGTCTCTGCAAGAGACTGTTGGCGCGGCGTAAAATGAAGCGCCAGATACAATCTTATGAAGCAGAGGGAGAAGAAAAAGTAAACTGATCATCTCAGCCTGAGATAAGACTCCCACTTCTGCAAGGACGCCACTGAACGGTGATGGTTACAGAATGGGGATAGAGAGGATTTACAGTTATGAAAGACAGAACAAAAAAAGGTCTGCTGGATTTGCTTCTGCTTCTGGCAGGAACATTGCTGCTTGCTTTTGCGGTAAAATGTATTTATGAACCGTTGGATATGGTTACCGGAGGATTTTCAGGTCTTGCAATTCTGATCAAAGCGGTTACAGAACATATGGTACCGGGCGGTATCCCGCTGGGAGTATCGTCATTGCTGCTGAATATACCGGTATTTCTGTGGGCATTTTGGAAGAAAGGAAAGACATTTGCCGGAAAGTCTTTTGCTGCGATGATCTTGTTGTCACTTTGGCTGTCTATCCTGCCAGCATGGAATCTGGCAGGGGATGACATGGTCATCGGTTGTGCCTTTGGTGGCGGTATCATGGGATTTGGTATCGGTCTGGTGCTGCGCACCCGGAGTACTACCGGCGGAACCGATATGCTGGCGGCGTTGCTCCACATGAAATTTCAACAGTATTCGATTGTGCGTATCATGCAGGTCATCGATGCAGTGATCGTGCTGGCGGGATTATCACTGTTTGGATTGAAGAGCGGACTTTATGCGATCATAGCCATCGTGATTACGACAAAAGTGTCGGATCTAACAGTAGAAGGATTCAAAATGTCCAAAGCAGTGTATATTTTGTCAGAGAAGAGCGAGGAGATTGCACAGGCTACTATGATGGAACTGGACCGTGGTATGACCGGTCTGCATGCAAAAGGCATGTATACCCGGCAGGAAAAATGTATGCTCCTGTGTGTGGTATCAAGAAAAGAGATTGTCTGGCTGAAGGAAATCGTCATGAAAACAGACCCAAAAGCATTCCTTATTATCTGTGATGCGAGGGAGGTCTGGGGAGAAGGATTCCAGTCTTACTCCGAGAAAATGTGAACAAAATCTAAAAGTTGGGGAAATGCATAAAAAAAATTGCATTTCCTCTTTACTTTTTTGGGGCTTTTGTCTTAAAATAGAACTGCATAATAAAAATATATGAAAAAAATAGAATTGGTTATTGTGAATGTTGTATAAAATATGCAGGGGGGCTTTTCATTATGATTTCAAATCAGATATTGCAAAATACGATTGATGGATTAAAAAATATTACAAGGATAGATTTGTGTATCATTGATACGGAAGGCAAAATTCTGGCGACTACATTTGCGGAAGCAGATCGCTATGTCAGCCCGGCGATGGCATTGGTAGAATCTCCGGCGGACAGCCAGGTAGTATCAGGATGTCATTTCTTTAAAGTATTTGATGAACATCAACTGGAATATGTGCTGCTTGCAAATGGAGATAGCGATGATGTCTATATGATTGGAAAAATCGCAAGTTTTCAGATCCAGAATCTTCTGGTTGCATACAAGGAACGTTTTGATAAGGACAATTTTATCAAGAATCTTCTGCTGGACAATCTCTTGCTGGTAGATATTTACAATCGTGCCAAAAAGCTGCATATTGAAACTGATGTCCGGAGAGTTGTATATATTATAGAGACGAACCGGGATAAAGAAGGCAATGAGCTGGAAAAGGTACGTAGTATTTTTGAAGGAAAAAATAAAGATTTTGTAACTGCCGTGGATGAGAAGAATATCATTGTAGTAAAAGAAGTGGATGATTCTGACAGCGGAGCAGATCTGAACAAGACCGCAGAAGTGATTCTCGGACTGTTTAAGGGAGATTCTGATATCCACATCGCTTACGGCACTGTGGTAGGCGAGATAAAAGAAGTGTCACGTTCCTACAAGGAGGCACGGATGGCACTGGATGTAGGCAAGATTTTCTTTGAGGAGCGCAATATCATTGCATATTCCGCACTCGGTATCGGCCGACTGATCTATCAGCTGCCGCTACCATTATGTAAAATGTTTATCAAAGAAATCTTCGGCGGTAAATCACCGGATGATTTTGATGAGGAGACGCTGACCACTATCAACAAGTTTTTTGAGAACAGTCTGAATGTTTCAGAGACATCCCGTCAGCTGTATATTCACAGAAATACACTTGTATACCGTCTGGATAAGCTTCAGAAGAGCACCGGACTGGATCTGCGAGTATTCGAAGACGCCATCACATTTAAAATTGCGCTGATGGTAGTAAAATATATGAAATATATGGAAACATTAGATTATTAATTGCTAAGTGTTTGGGGGCACAAAAGAACAGTTTTTCGTGCCCCCATTTTATGCTGATACAGAAGAGTTGAATGAAGGAGGACAAGGATAAGTATGATTACGTTAAAAGATGTAAGTAAGTCATATACAGAAGGCGCACCGGCACTGTCTGATATTAATATTCAGATAGATGAAGGCGAGTTTGTATTTGTAGTGGGAGACAGTGGTTCCGGCAAATCTACGCTGATTAAACTGCTGCTTAAGGAGTTGGAGCCGACTTCAGGGACCATTGTGATCAATGACAAGATCCTGTCACAGATCCCGCGTCGTCAGATTCCACGGTTCCGAAGGAATGTGGGCTGTGTGTTCCAGGATTTCCGTCTGTTAAAGGATCGAAATGTCTATGAAAACGTAGCATTTGCACAGCGTGTTATCTCAGCACCGAACCGTGCCATTAAGGAAAAAGTGCCAAAAATATTATCTTTGGTAGGGCTTGCGGCAAAATATAAATCAAAACCGAATCAGTTATCCGGTGGAGAGCAGCAGCGTGTGGCTATTGCCAGAGCATTGATCAATGAACCGAAGATCCTGCTGGCAGATGAGCCTACCGGTAACCTGGATTCGAACAATGCGTGGGAGATCATGAAGCTCCTGGATGAGATTAACAAACGAGGCACGACAGTGCTTGTGGTAAGTCATAACATGGAAATTGTAGAGGCAATGAAAAAACGTGTCATTACCTTGCAGCAGGGTCATGTAGTAAGTGACGTAAAGATGGGCGGTGATGAAGATGAAAATTAGTACATTTGGATATACCATCAAACAGGGTATCAAGAATATCTGGACAAATAAGATGTTTTCCATTGCTTCCATTGCAACCATGGCAGCATGTATCTTTATGTTTGGTATGTTTTATGCCATTGTGGCGAACTTTCAGCATGTTGTAAAAGACGTGGAATCCAGTGTGGCGATCACAGTATTTTTCGATGAGGGAACGACACAGGATGAGATTGATGAGATCGGCCAGAAAATCGCAATGAGACCGGAAGTATCCAGTTTTAATTTCGTGTCTGCGGATGAGGCATGGGCGGAATATAAGCTTGAGTATTTTGATGGAGATGAAGCGGCAGCAGCAAGCTTCGGATCTGACAACCCTCTGTCTGACAAAGCAAACTATGAGATTTACATGGAAGATATTTCCCAGCAGAGCAGTCTGGTATCTTACCTGGAAGGCCAGGATCATATCAGCAAAGTAAGACAGTCTGAGATGGTGGCAAATACGCTGACCGATTTTAATCGTCTGGTAAGTATCGTATCGGCTGTTATTATTGTAATCCTGATCTGTGTGGCAGTATTCCTGATCAGCAACACCGTTCGTACCGGTATTGCAGTCCGCAGGGAAGAAATCGGCATTATGAAGATGATCGGAGCGACAGATTTCTTCGTGCGTGCACCATTCATTGTGGAAGGTATTCTGATCGGACTGATCGGAGCGGTCATTCCATTGTGCATTCTGTATGCTATGTATGGAAAAATTATTACTTATGTGGCAAGCCGTTTTGGTTTCCTGAATAATCTGCTGACGTTCCTTCCGGTGCAGACGGTATTCGAGATTCTGGTTCCGGTAGGTCTGATTCTCGGTGTTGGTATTGGATATATCGGAAGTAAAGCAACGGTTCACAAACATATTAATGTATAAGAGGTCAGACTTCAGAAAAATGCAATGCTGTTTTCAAGTAGAATAGTGGATATATGATAGCGTTGTGATGTTTCAGGCAGAATGACAGACGGCAGAAAAACATAGAATATAGGAGATTGATTTGATGGTAAAAAGAAACATCAGACAAATCATAGGAGTTGTTATGGCGGCGGTATTTCTTGCAACGATAGCAGGAAGTGCCGGCGCTTCTGCTGCTTCTGGGAGTATTTCTGAGGCGCAGAAGCGGAAGACACAATTGGAAAACGACCTGAATGATGCCCAGGCGTTGATTGAACAGTTACAGGATCAGGAGGGAGATATTCAGGAGGCAGTCAGGGAACTGGATGACAGACTGAACGTGATTTCCGGAAATATTGATACTCTTAAAGCACAGACGAGACAAAAAAATAAAGAATTGCTGGATACACAAAATCAGCTGGAGGCAGCCAGAACAGATGAATCCGAGCAGTATGAAAGCATGAAAGTCCGCATACGATATATGTATCAGAACTCTGGTATCGGTTATCTGGAAGCTTTGCTGGAATCCGGAAGTTTTGCGAAAATGCTCAAGCAGGTGGATTATATGTCCACCATGATGCAGTATGACCGGGCAAAACTGGAAGAATATCAGCAGACCCAGGCATTGATCCAGAATGCGGAAGAGACGATCCGGAAAGATAAGGCGGATCTGGAAGCCTTGCAGGCACAGTTGGAAGAGGAGCAGCAGGCAGTTAATCTTCTGATGCAGGAAAAAGAGACTCAGCTGTCTGGTGTGCGTCAGGGAATCTCTGAGGCGGAACAGAATGCTCAGCAGTATCAGCAGGAGATTGAGGCAGAAAATCAGCTGATCCAGGAGATGCTGGCGGCAGAAGCAGCAGCGAAAAAAGCGGCAGAAGAGAAACAGAAACAGCAGGAAGTTCAGAAAAACAATGCTTCTGCTGATTCAAATGTGAATACGAATGACGTTTATGAAGGTGGTGTGTTTACCTGGCCGTGTCCCTCCAGCCATAAAATTACCAGTGGATTCGGATATCGTGATAAACCGACAGCCGGAGCGACAAGTTATCATCAGGGATATGATATCGGAGCGTCTGCGGGAGCGGCTATTGTGGCAGCTGCAGATGGTGTGGTGACATCTACCGGATACAGCAATGTACTTGGGAATTATGTGATCTTAAGTCATGGTGGTGGTCTGTTTACAATTTATGAGCACTGCTCGGCAGTCCTTGTATCCCGGGGACAGAGTGTGAGTCGTGGTTCGACGATTGCAAAAGTAGGAAGTACCGGTGTTTCTACCGGACCGCATCTGCATTTTGGCGTTCAATTAAATGGAAAGTATGTGGATCCGGGTAATTATCTCAAAGGGTAAAAAGGAGTTAGAAGATCAGAATGAATCAGGATGAACAGGAAATACAGGTAAGTACAGCGGAGCAGAGTTCCGAATATGAAGCTGTACCGACGGGACAGGATGGAAAAAGGGAAAAGCAAAAAAAGAAAAAAAGTGGATTTGGAAAAGGATTTGCCGTAGGTGCAGTGACTATGGCAGTGGTGTGCGGTGTCATGTTCTGGGCAACAAGCGGGCTGGGACTTTTGTCTGCCGGAAGCTCCGGTGATTTGCTCAACCGTGATACGGAGCAGAAGATTGAGTCGCTGGCTTCTTATATTCAGTCCAATTATTATGAGGATGTGGATACGGAGACATTGGAGGAAGGACTTTATGCCGGTCTGTTTGATAATCTGGATGTATATTCCCAGTATTATACAGCAGAGGAGGCGAAGGAACTTTTTGATACCAGTGTGTCGGGTACTTACTGTGGCATCGGTGCCAGCCTGCAGCAGGACGATGACAGCAAAGCAGTGACAATCCTTCATGTATACGATGGATCACCGGCGCAGGAGAGTGGACTGCAGGAAGGCGATGTGATCATTTCAGCAGATTCCTATGAGGCAGCATCCATGGATCTGACAGAATTTGTGAATCATATCCGCGGCGAGGAAGGTTCTCAGGTACATCTCGTAATTGCCCGGAGCGGGGAAGCTGAAAATCTGGAATTTGATATTACGAGAAAAAATCTTGTATTACCGACAGTTTCTTCACAGATGCTGGAGAATCATACCGGTTACATACAGGTGACAGAATTTACCGAGCACACGGCAGAGCAGTTTGAGGAAGCACTGGACAGTCTGCAGGGAGACGGAATGACTGCGTTGATTGTGGATCTGCGTTCTAATCCGGGTGGTATGCTGACATCTGTCTGCGATATGCTGGATGATATTTTGCCGAAAGGGTTGTTGGTTTATACCGAAGACAGAAGTGGAAAACGAGTAGACTATACTTCTACGGATGAGAAAACACTGGATCTGCCGCTGGCGGTTCTGGTAAACGGTTACAGTGCCAGTGCTTCTGAGATTTTTGCAGGTGCGATTCAGGATCGAAAAGCAGGAACCATCATTGGAACTACCACATATGGAAAAGGTGTGGTTCAGTCCATTCTGACTCTGAAGGATGGAAGTGCTTTCAAAATCACAACAAACCGCTACTTTACACCGAGCGGAACTTGTATTCAGGGAATCGGAATCACCCCGGACGAAGAACTGGAGTATGAATTTACCGGTCCGGAAGGTGCCGGATACAGCGTAGAATATGATAATCAGATCCAGAAAGCGTTGGAAGTATTGCAACAGTAAAAATAGTATGTTATGATGCAAGTTGTAGTTTGATTTTTGAAAGAAAAATATAACTGTTGAAACAAAAGAAAAAAGGGAAATATACAGATGCAGCGTTCGACTTGAAGATGAGTGAAACGCAAAGCATGAAGTGGAAAGGTGAAAGGAGAAATTATCATGTGTGGAATTGTAGGATATATTGGTGATCAGCAGGCTGCTCCAATATTGCTTGCCGGTCTGGCAAAACTGGAATATCGAGGATATGATTCAGCCGGAATTTCAGTCCGTAATGAAACTAACGGTGAGATTGAAGTTGTAAAAGCAAAAGGACGTCTGAAAACACTGATTGAAAAGACGGATGAGGGTCATTCGGTATATGGCAGCTGTGGTATCGGTCATACCCGCTGGGCAACACACGGTGAGCCATCTGAGACAAATGCGCATCCGCATTGTTCCGAAGGGAAAAATGTCGTGCTGGTACACAATGGAATTATTGAGAATTTCCAGGAATTAAAAGAAAAATTAGTAAAACGTGGTTATACATTTTATTCCGAAACGGATACAGAAGTTGCCGTAAAACTGATTGATTACTATTATAAGAAAACAGCATCACCGGTGTCTGCCATTGCCACAGCAATGCTGCACATCAGAGGCTCTTATGCCTTTGGCGTGCTGTTCAAAGACTATCCAGACAAATTATTTGCGGCTAGAAAAGACAGTCCGCTGATCATTGGAAAAACAGCAGGTGCATCTCTGATCGCATCTGATGTTCCTGCCATTCTGGATCAGACACGTAACGTATATTACATTGATAATATGGAGATTGCAGAGCTGACCAGAGACGAAATCCATTTTTTCAATACAGATGAAGAAGAAATTGAAAAAGAGATGGTAGAGATCAAATGGGATGCTGAGGCAGCAGAAAAAGGCGGTTATGAGCATTTTATGTTAAAAGAGATCCATGAACAGCCAAAAGCCGTTCAGGATACCATTGGTGCTTATTTGAAAGGAAATCAGATAGATTTTTCAGAGATTGGTCTGGAGGATGAAGAACTGGCTTCTATCGAGCGTTTTTACATCATAGGCTGCGGATCGGCATATCATGTTGCGATGGCAGCAAAATATGTGTTGGAAGATATGACTCAGATTCCGGTAGAAATCGATATCGCGTCTGAGTTCCGGTATCGTAATCCAATCCTGGTGAAAAATTCACTGGTAGTGATCATTTCTCAGTCCGGAGAGACAGCAGACAGTCTGGCAGCCCTGCGTCTGGCAAAGGAAAAAGGAGCAGCAGTTCTGGGCATTGTCAATGTCGTTGGTTCAAGCATTGCCCGTGAGAGCGATTATACACTGTATACATATGCTGGTCCGGAGATTTCCGTTGCCACTACAAAAGCATACAGTACACAGCTGGTGGCTATGTATCTGGTAGCAATGCGTACTGCACAGATCAGAGGGCTGCTCAGTGATGAAGACTGTGAAAAAATGATCGCAGAACTGCAGACACTTCCGAAAAAAATCCAGAAAATCCTGGATGACAAAGAGCGGATTCAGTGGTTTGCAAGTAAATATGCAAATGCAAAAGACATGTTCTTCCTTGGACGTGGACTGGATTACGCCATCAGTCTGGAAGGCAGTCTGAAAATGAAAGAAATCAGTTACATTCATTCCGAGGCTTATGCAGCCGGAGAGTTAAAACACGGAACCATCAGCCTGATAGAGGATAATACACTGGTAGTTGGTATCCTGACCCAGAGCAATTTGTATGAAAAGACGGTCAGCAATATGGTAGAAGTGAAGAGCCGTGGTGCATATCTGATGGGACTGACCACATACGGAAATTACAGTATTGAGGATACCGCAGACTTTTCCGTCTATGTACCGAAGACAAATCCGCATTTTGCCACCAGTCTGGCGATTATTCCGCTGCAGCTGTTGGGATATTATGTCAGTGTTGCAAAAGGCCTTGATGTGGATAAGCCGAGAAACCTTGCAAAATCTGTAACGGTAGAATAAAAACATATTTCTTTTGTCGGAGATGCAAAAAAGATAATAAAAGAAGTTTTATAGTGATAGAGAATTGCCCCGGATCCAGATGTTTAAAGCGGAAGGTTCCGGGGCGGTTTGTTCGAGCGTATACTTTGAGTGGATAATTGAATGAATTTTCTGAAAATACAGTATAATTTCGAACTTTATTTTTTTGCGTAAAAATGATTGACAGAAAGAGGGTTATCCTGTATATTATGTCTTGTGTTCAGCAAGAGCACAAAACAATAAGAATTGCGCGAGTGGCTCAGTTGGTGGAGCGCGACCTTGCCAAGGTCGAGGCCGCGGGTTCGAGTCCCGTCTCGCGCTCTTTTCATGCAAAGGGATATCCGATAGGATATCCCTTTTTGCATGAAATGAGCCCTGACGGGCTCAGAACAGGATTCACAGAATCCTGTTCGAGGTCTCGGAGGACATAAAGTCCTCCTCGGTCGGCGCTAACCATTGGTCTCCCAGACCAATAGCGCCGTCTCGCGCTCCTGCCCAACGGAATGTAGTGCAAATTCAAGTCGAACGCACGTGAGACTTGGTGCGTGATTCTGGTCAGCGAAAGCTGACATATTCTTCTCAGAATCACTGCACTCTACACTTCGTTTCGGTCGGCGCAAAACCATTGTCTCCCAGACAATGTGCGCCCTCGCGGAGCGTTTATCTCAGTCGGAGATTGTACTCCCACTGAGAAAGACTTGTTATTACTCACCACTTGCAGAAGTGGGAGTCTTCTCGACTGAGATAAATAGATCAAAGTTTCGGAGAAATGTAAATAAAGAAAAAGGGAACTCTTTCCTTGGCAAGCGATTGTCGCTGCAGAGGTAAGAGTTCCCTTTTTTATTTAATATTCAAGTCGAACGTATGTGAGACTTGGTGCATGATTCTGGTCAGCGAAAGCTGACATATTCTTCTCAGAATCACTGCACATTTACGCAAGCCACAAAACTTACAGGCTTCTCCATGCAGTCTCAAGTGCAATCTCGATCATTTCGTCAAAGGATTCCTGACGCTCAAGAGCAGTCAGTTCTTCATGACGGAACATGTGATCAGAGATGGACAGGATACTTAATGCTTTTTTGTGAGAAGCAACTGCTTCCCAGTAGATACCTGCTGTTTCCATCTCTACACAGAGCATTCCGAGATCACGGCACAGGGACGGGATATTGGAGTCTGCGTTGTAGAATACATCAGTTGTGAATACGTTTCCGACTTTGACACTTGCTTCTCTCTCTTTGCAGACAGATACTGCATCATTCAGCAGATCAAAATCAGCAGTCGGTGCGAGTGTTCCCGGGAAACCATACTGTACATCAAATTTTGAATTTGTGGAAGCACTCATGGCGATTACGACATCGCGTACTTTCATGTCATCGCGGAGTGCTCCGGCAGAACCTACACGGATAATGGAATCTACATCAAAGAAATTGTAGAGTTCATGAGCATATAATGTCATAGATGGGATTCCCATGCCGCTGCCCATTACGGAGATGCGTTTTCCTTTGTAAGTACCTGTGTAACCGTACATATTACGAACGGTGTTAAATAATTCCGGATTTTCCAGATATTTTTCTGCAATATATTTTGCACGCAGAGGATCGCCCGGCATCAGAACCACTTTTGCCACCTTTTCTTTTTCTGCGACAATACATGCGGAAGGTGTTGAAATCATATTGAATTCCTCCTGTTGTTATTTAATGTACGCACAGAATCATGTCCAAAACGACGCGTTTTGAAAGATTCCGGGAGTACATATCGTGTCTTTCTATTACCTATCACACTATACGTGATGAAAAATGAAATGTCAACAAAGTTTCCTGTTACAATTGCCCGTAAGAGATGGTTTCTTTGGGAATCCCGGGTGATCTGATAATCCAAGAAAATAGTCTGCGGATACATGATAATAATCACAGAGTGTAATGAGGTGATGAATGGGCAGCTCATTTGCACCACGTTCATAGCGTGCATACATGGTCTGGGAAGTACCTAAAATGTCTGCGATGTTCTGCTGTGTTTTATCATGATCTTCTCTGAGGTTCCGCATTCGTTGTATGTAATTCATGAAGAAATCACCATCCAGTTTTTTCCATCACCTTAACATAGTACAAATATTTACTGATAAAATTAGTAAATATTTGTATTAACAAAAATGAGTAATAATGCAAAATAGACAGAAAATAATTGACTTTAGTAAATAAATGTACTAAAATAAACAACATAGTAAAGATATTTACTAAAAAGAGATGTGAAAAGTCCTAAAAAGAGTCACAAATATCAGCGCTGATTGGTGAAAATTTAAATGTCGACAAAATGATTCACATTTCGAAGAAACCATTCTTACACACACGAGGAGGCAGGGGAATGAAAAGAAAAATTTTAGCTGTTGTATTATGCGGTATTATGGCATTATCACTGGGAGCTTGCGGAAGCAAAGACAATGGTGGAAGTGCAAAAACAGATGATGGTTCTGCAAAGAAGGAAGCATCCGGCGGAGAGACTTACAATTGGCAGATTGGTAACGTTTTATCAGCTGATCAGCCGTGGGATCTCGGACTGAATAAATTTGCAGAATTACTGTCAGAGTATTCTGATGGCAGAATTACAGCTACTGTACAGAGTGGTGGTACATTAGGATCTGAGATTGAGATGCTTGAGGCTGTTCAGATGGGAACACTTGATATGTCTATCGCATCTACCCCTTCTTTATCTGGATTTACCGATTGCATGAACTACTTTGATTTACCGTACTTATTCAAAGCTACGGATTCTGCATGGTCCGTTATGGATGAATGGCTGGGACAGGATCGTTGTGAGGCACTGGAAGGTTCCGGATTCAAAGGACTTGGATTCTATGATAATGGTGAGTATATGATCGGTTCCAATAAGAAGCTTGTTCATCCGGAAGACGCAAAGGGGCTGCGTATCCGTGCACATTCTTCACAGTTACAGTGTGACTCACTTTCTTCCATTGGCGCAAATCCGTTAAGCGTTGCATGGGGCGACATTTATACTTCCTTACAGCAGGGAACCATTGATGGTGTATCAGGAACAACCCTTACAAATATGTATGGCGGTAAATTCTATGAGCAGTGTGATTACATCACGATGACAAAACATCATTTTATTCCGGCACCGGTTGTTATGAACGAGGATTTATGGAACTCTTTATCTTCTGAAGATCAGGAAATTGTTCAGAAAGCATTTAATGACTCTATTTCTTATCAGCGTGAGCAGGCAGCTTCCTATGTAGAGAAAGCAGTTGCAGAAATTGAAGACAGTGGTACAGAGATTGTTGAGATCGATGCAGACGAGTGGGCAGATGCGATGCATTCTACATATGACAAATGGGTAGGTACCAAGGGTATCGAGCAGGATATGATTGATAAGATTCAGGAATCTGAAAAGCAGTATCTGAAATAAAATCAGAACGCCTCTGGCATTCTTGATGGTATACATGTGAGAGGTATTTGGATAACTTTGTATATCAGTAATTAAAGGAGTTTATATGTCGAAAGGATTAAAAAAAGCAGGAAAGATAATCGGTGGGATTGAAGATTGGATGGTAATTGTACTGTTTACAGCAATGGTAGTAGTTACAATGGCAATCGTATTATGCCGTTATGTATTCAAAGTTCAGTTCGTGCCGGGCGAAGAAATTGCCCGTTATCTGATGATCTGGTGTGGTTATGCAGGAGCGGCCATGGGATTCCGCACACATGCTCATGTAGGTGTAGTTGTGTTTGCTGAAAAATTTCCAAAATCCTGGCAGCCGGTTATTATCAAAATCAGACACATAATCAGTACCGCAATTGTAGCAATCCTGTTTCTTGTAAGTTGCAATTGCCTGATGCAGTATTTGGACAGTGGTAAGCTGACAACAGCTACTCACATTCCGACGGCAGTTGTATATTCAATTATTCCGATTTCTATGGCACTGGCAATCGTACATACGATCGTTGATATCAAGGAAGATTTTGCTCCGGCAAAAACGGAAACAGCAGAAAGTGAGGGCGCGGAATTATGATAGGAACAATTTTATTCGTTACATTTTTAGTTTTACTTGTAATCGGTGCTCCTATCGCATTGTGTCTTGGTGCAGCAGCATTACTGGTTGTTTTTACAACCGGAGATGTGAGCCCGATCGTACTTGGACAGCGAATGTTCGGATCACTGGACAGTTTCACCATTATGGCCATTCCATTATTTATGCTGGCAGGCAATCTGATGTCTTCCGGAGGTATCTCCAAAAGACTGACAGATTTCTGTGATGCTATTCTTGGATGGATGCCGGGTGGATTAGGTGTTGTATCGATTCTGTCCTGTATGATTTTTGGAGCATTATCAGGTTCTCCGACAGCAACCTGTGCTGCAATCGGAAGTATTATGGTGCCGGCGATGATTGAAGCCGGATATGACAAACGGTTTGCACTGGCATCCGTAGCAGTCCCAGGTGTATTGGGCTGTATTATTCCTCCATCAACCGTTATGATTTCCTACTCATCTGTTACAGACGCATCCGTAGGAAGCATGTTCATGGGCGGTATCTTGCCAGGTATCCTGATGGGAGTTGCCATGATGATCGTTGCAGTAAAATATGGTATTTCACATAAAGATGTAAAACGTACTCCGTTTTCACTGAAAAATTTACTGCAGAAATTTGTAAAAGCAATTGGTGCGTTATTAGTTCCGGTTATTATCCTCGGCGGTATTTACGGAGGAATTTTTACTCCGACTGAGGCAGCAGGTGTTGCCTGTGCATATGGACTGATTGTTGGTATTTTTATATATCGTGAGTTAAATCCGAAGGAACTGAAGAAAGCGTTTGTTGGCTCCGGATCTACAACAGGTATGGTATTATTTATCATGGCTGCAGCAGCAATGTTCGGATACATTATGACACGTTACCAGTTGACCAATTCCATTGCAAACTTCATTATTGCCGTTTGCGGAAATAAATATTTATTCTTATTACTTGTTAATATCTTACTGCTTGTGGTAGGATGTTTTATGGAGACAACAGCAGCGATTCTTATCCTGGCGCCAATCCTGGCTCCGGTACTTGGTACGTTTGGTATCAACCCGGTACACTTTGGTGTTATTATGTGTATCAACCTGGCAATCGGATGTGCAACACCGCCATTAGGACTGAATCTGTATGTAGCAGCCGGACTTACAAAAGACCGTGTGGAAGTTGTTGTAAATAAACATACCGTGGCATACATTCTGGTAAGTATTGCAATGTTGTTCCTGATTACATATATTCCGGATATTGTTATGGTAATTCCGAACAGTATGATGTAATTGAAACGACCTGAGATAAGGTAAAATTATTTGGCAGATTACGATCATGAGTGATCGTACTCATGATTGTAAGGAAAAGAAAGATATTGAAAGGAGAAAAAATGTACGAATTAACAGGAAAAGTAGCAATCGTAACAGGTGCGGCAGCCGGACTAGGACAGGCTATAGCAGCTACATTCGCAAAACAGGGAGCAAAAGTAGTTCCAACTGACCGTCCGGGAGTTTCTATGGATGAGACCATTGAGATGTGCAAGAAAGCAGGCGTAGAGGAAGTATATACACATGATCTGGATGTTACAGACCAGGATTCCATCGCAAAAGCAATCGCAGATGTAAAGGAAAAATACGGAAGTATTGATATTCTGGCAAGCAACGCAGGATTAAACCGTCCGATGCCGTTAGATCAGGTTACACCGGAAGTGTGGGATTCAGTTATGAATGTAAACTTACGTGGTGCATTCTTCATGGCTCAGGCAGTGGCTCCGGTTATGAAAGCGCAGGGAAAAGGACGTATCATTTTCACAAGTAGCCAGGCAGGATTAGTTGCACGTGAAAATCAGCAGCCATATTGTGCAAGCAAAGGTGGTATCAATGCGATGACCCGTGCACTTGCTTATGATCTCGCTCCATTTGGTATTACTGTAAATGCAGTGGCACCGTGTTTTGCTATGACAGCTTTGACAAAAGCAAGACTGGAAGATCCGGAATATCGTGATATGGTACTTGGTATGATTCCGGTAGGCCGTGTGGTAGAACCGTCTGAAGTAGGGGCTGCATTCAACTATCTGGCATCTGATGAAGCTGCTATGATTACAGGACAGACACTGGTGATCGATGGCGGATGGACCATGTGGTAAAATCATATATTATTTTTTGACATAATTGGTATACCATGAGTATATAATAAGTATGTGCTATGTATATAACAAGTATGTGACGACCCAGAGGAGGCAGACATGGCTAAATATAAAATTACAAAAACAGATGAATATTATACATATGAACTTCCGGCACATAATGAGTGTAAACTGACGAGATTGCATGATCCGGCAGATGTAGAAGGTGGTAAATTGATCTTATCCCGCTCACATTTCCTGCCGGCTGGCGGCGGCACTGATTTCAGTACCAATGCAGCAGAGTCTATTTATTATGTGGCAAAAGGAAAACTGCTCTTCAAAGGCGAGGATGGTCAGGAAACCTTGCTTGAGGAAGGTGACAGTGTTCATATTGCAGCAAATTCTCCGAAATGCGTGACAAACGTAGGGGTAGAGACTGCCATTATGCTTGTGATTCTTCTTCCGGCTCAGTAAAGCGATTATTTACTTTCTTTGGATAATAATTTTCTCGAAAAGAACCTTCGGCTTCCCATTCCGCCGGAGGTTCTTTTTTACCTAAACTCTGTCATATGTTTACGGTACCAGATTGGCATATGAGTACGTTGGCAGTTTGGGTTGTGGCGTTGTGTAATCTCAATCTGATGGAAAAAAGACTTCCACAGATCTGTAAATGGATCCACCTGATTTTCAACAAGGCTGAGCCGGTGAAATTCTTCCTTGGACAATGTGGTCAGATAAGTCGGCGTATCTGCCGGATGGATGGCAGCGGTTCTCCGGGTGGTATCGATGATCATCCAGTTTTCTGATGGCATACGGTCATCGAACGCTGGATAGAGTAGTGTCAGAATATCGGATTTTGGTTTTATATGAGCCAGCAGTACACCGTCCGGAAGTGCCTGAAAGCGCACACATTCCCGGAAGAGATGAGCTTCATTCATAACTTTGCGGTTCAGTTCAAAGACCGCATTGACGTAAGGATGCTGCAGCATATCGGTAAGTTGTGCCGGATAGGCGAATCCAAGTAGCAGAAACCGGTAGATACGGTCCAGCTTATCCGGATGGTCCGACAAGGCGCAGCGGTAAACCATAAGGTAGGCAGTGGAAGAAATTTTCTGCTGGATGGAACGGACGACTTTCCGGGTTTTTACAGGATCAGAGGTGACGGAGCGGTACTCACAGAAGAGTTCCATGGTTCCTAGGGGCTCTGCCTTCAGTCGGATGTTCTGGTGTCCTTCTTTGGAAGCCCAGGCGTCATAGATACAGGTCATCATGGCTTCAAAGGTATCTTCACATGTATAGACAATCATAAGATCGTTCTCCTTCTTGTTTCATTTCTTGTTATGTAAAGCAGACATTCGCAATCCGTTTTCGCTACTTGCTCATGAACGCAGTCGCTTTGCGACCCGTCAGTGGGAACTTTTAATTTCCACTGACATAAGCATCCCCCTATCCACTGCTTAGTACTCTACACACTTGACGTGGGGGAATGCTTATTCTGCGTTCATAAAATCAAACAGAGATAACTGTTCATAGCGTGTATCCGGGTAGGCGATGGCATACCCCGTGCGGGCATCCAGTCCGGTAAGCTGGCGGGTAATAAAGGATTCTTCCAACCGGATCGGCACATGCATTTTGCCATTACAGGTAATAAAATATTGTGCCCGTTTTAAGACAACACCCATTTTCCGGATACTGTCAAAGGAGAGAGGAGCCATACGGCGGGCTTTCAGAATACGCAGGGCAGATTTACTGCCAATGCCCGGAACACGCATCAGGGTGGCATAGTCCGCAGTGGCAACTTCAATCGGAAACTGTTCCAGATGCCGCAGCGCCCAGTCACATTTCGGATCCAGAGCGAGATTGAAATTTGGACGATCCGGAGTCAGCAGCTCAGAAGCATGGAAGCCGTAATAGCGCAGCAACCAGTCTGCCTGGTAGAGCCGGTGTTCCCGCAACAGCGGTGGTGGTGTGCCGATGGCAGGAAGGGTGGAGTCGTCATTCAGAGGGATGTAGGCGGAATAGAATACACGCTTCAGATCAAAATTCTGATAGAGTGCCTGCGTAGTAGACAGAATCTCAAAATCCGTTTCACCAGTGGCACCGATGATCATCTGGGTACTTTGGCCGGCGGGGGCAAAGGGACGATCCGGGTGACCGGAAATAGCAGCTGACGGAACAGAGTCTTTGCACACAGAGTGAGGAGTATACTGTTGGGAAAGTTCCGGTGAGGCAGAGTGTAAGTGTCTGGGTTCAGTTGCTAAGGCAGATGGTGACAATGTATGAATTTTATGATCAGGTTTTTCGGATACATGCAGAATCTCCGGCGTCAGGGCATTCGGTGTAAAAATTCCGTCCGATAAACCATCCAATGGCTGTGTTTCTGAAAAAATGCTGTGTTCCAGGTATTGGTTGCCGGTACTGCGCTCCATAAAGGCATTTTTTCCAATGGCAAGGCGATATCCGCTGATCCGCTGCTGCATGCGGCGCATGGGAGTCAGAATGGATGCACGGGTTTTCTGTGGCGCAAGCGTGGCCAGTCCTTCCGCCGTGGGAAGTTCCAGATTGACACTCATGCGGTCAGCCAGATAGCCCAACTGTTCCAGCAGATCATCCGGAGCATAGGGGATGGCTTTGACATGGATGTAGCCGTTGAAATGGTAGCGGGTGCGCAGCAGAAACAGTGTCTGATACATCAGTTCCATTGTGTGTGTCGGATTCTTATACACACCGGAACTCAGAAACAGGCCTTCGATATAGTTGCGTCTGTAAAATTCGATTACCAGCTGACAGATCTCATCCGGGGTAAATGTGGCACGTCGGCAGTCGTTGTCGGCGCGGCTCTGGCAGTAGCGACAGTTATAGATACAGTCGTTACTCAGCAGGATCTTCAGCAGGGAGATACATCTGCCGTCCCCGGCAAAACTGTGGCAGATGCCGGCGGCACAGGAATTGCCAAGAGAGCCCTTTTTTCCGCGGCGGTCTACACCGCTGGAAGTACAGGATACATCGTATTTTGCCGCATCGGATAATATTTCCAGTTTTTCCTGTAAGGAAAGTGTTGTATGATAAAGTTCCATAAATGATACCTCTGTTGAAAAAAAGAACATGTGTTCGAGTGTAACAACAGATTATCACGGAGAACAGGAAAAATCAACAGGAAAAAAGATTCTTTTTCATAATTTTTATCGTTGCCTGCGCCTGAAAAGCCAGGTTATAATTCTGGGGGGATTATTGCTTGCAATTATAAAATCTGTGTGTTATAATCCAAAAATGACTGTAAGTAGTAGAAGTATACCTTTTTCTAAGAAAATACAATGACTACATAGATATAAAGGAGGAAATTGTCAATGAGCGTACAGGTGGAAAAGTTAGAAAAAAATACAGTAAAGCTTACCATTGAAGTTCCGGCTGAAGAGCTGGAGAAAGCACTTCAGGAAGCATATAACAGACAGAAGAAAAATATCAGCATGCCGGGATTCCGTAAAGGAAAAGTTCCGAGAGCTATGGTTGAGAAAATGTACGGTGCAGGCGTATTCTACGAAGACGCAGCAAACGCACTGATCCCGCAGGCATATGCTGATGCAGCAAAAGAGTGTGGAGAGGATATCGTATCCAGACCGGTTGTTGATATCACTCAGATCGAGAAAGGCAAACCGTTCATCTTCACAGCAGAAGTTGCTACAAAACCGGAAGTAACACTTGGTAAATACATCGGTGTAACAGTTACAAAAGTAGACGGAACTGTAACAGATGAGGACGTAACAGCAGCAATCGACAAAGAGCGTGAGAAAAATGCAAGAACAATCAACGTTGAGGATCGTGCCATCGAGAACGGTGATACAGCAGTGATTGATTTCGAAGGATTCGTAGACGGTGTTGCATTTGATGGCGGCAAAGGTGAGAACCACTCTTTAGAAATCGGTTCCGGAAGCTTCATCCCGGGATTTGAAGAGCAGCTGGTCGGCAAAAACGCCGGTGATGACGTAGACGTAAATGTTACATTCCCGGAGGAGTATCATGCAGAAGATCTCGCTGGAAAAGAAGCTACATTCAAAGTTAAAATTCATGAGATCAAAGCGAAAGAGATTCCGGAGCTGGATGATGAGTTTGTTCAGGATGTATCCGAATTCGATACCGTTGCTGAGTACAAAGACAGTGTAAAAGCAAAATTAGAAGAGCAGAAACAGAACGAGATTAAACGTGCATATCAGGATGAAGCAATCGATAAGATCGTTGATAAATCTACAATGGAACTCCCGGATGCAATGATCGATACACAGTGCGAGAATATGATCAACCAGTTCGCACAGCAGATGGCACAGCAGGGTCTGTCTATGGATCAGTACCTTCAGTTCTCCGGACTGACACTGGATCAGTTAAAAGAGCAGGTTCGCCCGGATGCAATCACACGTATCAAGAGCAGCCTTGTTCTTGAGCAGATTGCAAAAGAAGAGAACATTGAGATCACAGATGCAGATGTAGATGCTGAGATTGAGAAAATGGCAACTATGTACAACATGGAAGCTGACAAACTCAAAGAGTACATGGGCGAGGATGAGAAAGAGAACATGAAACAGGATCTGGCTGTACAGAAAGCAGTTGAACTGATCACTGAGTCTGTAAAACCTCGTGCAAAAGCAAAAACAAAAAAAGAGAAAGAAGCAGAAGCTGAGACAGAAGCAGCTGAATAATTCTCAAAGAGCAGCAGGAATCAGATATCCTGCATGACAAAGTAAAGATACGAAAGCAGATCGTGCCGGCGAGGCCGGTCTGCTTTTCATGTTTAGGAGGTAGCAATATGAGTTTAGTACCTTACGTTGTTGAACAGACAAGCAGAGGCGAGCGGAATTATGATATTTATTCCCGTCTGTTAAAAGACAGAATCATTTTCCTGGGAGAAGAGGTAAATGAGACCACAGCAAGTCTGATTGTGGCACAGTTACTGTTCCTGGAGTCTGAGGATCCGGGTAAAGATATCCAGTTGTATATCAATTCCCCGGGTGGGGTAGTTTCCTGCGGTCTGGCAATTTATGATACAATGCAGTATATTAAGTGTGATGTTTCTACCATTTGTATCGGTATGGCAGCAAGTATGGGCGCGTTTCTGCTTGCGGGGGGAACAAAAGGAAAACGTTATGCATTGCCAAATGCAGAGATCATGATCCATCAGCCGTCCGGCGGAGCAAAAGGACAGGCTACAGATATTCAGATTGTAGCGGAGAATATACTGAAGACAAAAGAACGCTTGAATCGTATTTTATCTGAGAATACCGGTCAGCCTTATGAAGTTGTAGCTGCAGATACTGAGCGTGACAATTATATGACAGCTGAAGAAGCAAAAGCATACGGTCTTATTGATGCCGTAATTACAAACAGACAGTAAAGGTAGCGTGGGAGTAAGATTGAATGGCAGGAAGAATAAATCAGAGCGATAAAATCCGTTGCTCTTTTTGTAATAAAACCCAGGATCAGGTACACAAACTGATCGCTGGACCGGCAGGCATCTTTATCTGTGATGAGTGCATTGAGACCTGCAATGACATTCTCGAGGAAGAGATGCAGGATTACGAGGATAATGACAGCATGGATATCAACCTGTTGACACCGGAAGAAATCAAAGGATTTCTGGATGACTATGTTATTGGACAGGATGAGGCAAAGAAAGTATTATCCGTAGCAGTTTACAATCATTACAAACGTATTCTGGCTGAGCCGGATCTGGATGTGGAACTGCAGAAAAGTAATATTCTGATGCTGGGTCCAACCGGTTCCGGTAAGACTTTGTTGGCACAGACACTGGCAAAAATTCTGAACGTACCGTTTGCAATCGCAGATGCGACGACATTAACGGAAGCCGGATATGTTGGTGAAGACGTGGAAAATATTTTGCTGAAGATCATTCAGGCAGCAGACTATGATGTGTCCAAAGCAGAGTACGGCATTATTTATATTGATGAGATTGATAAAATCACCCGTAAGTCAGAGAATGCATCTATCACAAGAGATGTTTCCGGTGAGGGAGTACAGCAGGCCTTATTGAAAATTCTGGAAGGAACCGTTGCGTCTGTTCCGCCACAGGGTGGCAGAAAGCATCCGCAGCAGGAACTGATCCCGATTGATACCACAAATATTTTGTTTATCTGTGGTGGTGCTTTTGAAGGCATTGATCGAATCATTGAAAATCGTATGGATCGAGGTTCCATTGGCTTTAATGCGGAATTGGCAGGAACGAATGATAAAAATATCAGCGAATTGCTGAAAGATGCACTTCCGCAGGATTTTGTTAAATTTGGTATGATTCCGGAGTTCATGGGTCGTGTGCCAATTACAGTATCTCTGGAAGCTCTGGAGCGGGAAGATTTGATCCGCATCCTGAAAGAACCGAAAAATTCTCTGTTGAAGCAGTATCAGAAGCTGTTTTCACTGGATGAAGTGGAACTTGTTTTTGAAGATGATGCCCTGGAGGCAGTGGCAGATCTGACAATCAACAGAAAAACAGGGGCGCGTGGTTTGCGTGCCATCATGGAAAATGTCATGATGGATCTGATGTATCGGATTCCGTCTGACAAAAATATCAAAAAGTGCACGATTACAAAAGCAATGGTGGAAGGAACTGATGAAGCGGTTCTTGAGTACCGCAATGGTGCAATTGAAACTGAGAATTAAAAGAGAGGGAAATACGGCTAAAAAGTGTTTCCTGTTTTGCAGGGGCGGGGTCAGATATGACACCGCCCATTTGTTAAGAGAGAGAGGAACAATATGGGTGAAATTTTGAAAGAATTACCTGCGGTGATCCTGCGTGGGTCCGTACTGCTCCCGGGTGTGGTGTCGCATTTTGATATCAGCACTCAGCAATCCATTCATGCCGTGGAAGCGGCGATGAATGACGATAATCACATTTTTCTGGTGACACAGAAGGATATGCAGACCGAGCATGCCAAACAGGAAGATGTCTATGCTACCGGTGTGGTTGCGGAGATCAAGCAGATTGTGAAAATGCAGAATCATGTAGTCCGGGTAATTGTGGAATCGAAACAAAAGGCGGAACTGGCCTATTTTATAGAGAAAGAAGAATTCCTAAAAGCACAGGTTGTGCTGGAAGAGGAAGAGAACGTGCAGGAGCAGCTGCCACCGGAAGTGGAGGAAGCGATGCTGCGCAGTCTGCAGGAAAAACTGTTGTCTTACTGTACTTCTAATCCAAAAATCGGGAAAGAATTAAAGAAGCAGGCAGAGGGGCTCAACAAGCTGAAAAGTTTCATTCAGGTAGTGGGCGGTACACTGCCTCTTGGTTATGAAAAACGTCAGGAACTTCTGGAAGCAGATTCGCTCACTGCACAGTATGAGATCCTGATGAAGATTCTGCTTTACGAAACAAATATCCAGCAGATTAAGAACGAACTGCAGGAAAAGGTAAAAGAGAGGATAGATCAGAATCAGAGAGAATATATTCTCCGGGAAGAGATGAAAGTCATCCGGGAGGAACTGGGAGAAGATAATACCACTTCTGATATCAGGCAATTTGAGGAATCACTGGAGAAACTGGAGGCTGATGACACAGTCAAAGAGCGGATCAAAAAAGAAATTGTCCGGTTTAAAAATGTGGCAAACAGCCCGTCGGAAGGCAGTGTAGTGCGCGGCTATATTGAGACATTACTGGATCTGCCATGGAATAAGAAATCTGTGGACAATACCGATCTGAAAAATGCGGAGCAGATTCTGAATGATGATCACTATGGTCTGGAAAAAGTAAAAGAACGTGTGCTGGAGTTTTTGGCTGTCCGCGGACTGACAAAAGGAGGCGAAAGCCCGATCATCTGTCTGGTGGGACCTCCCGGAACCGGTAAGACAAGTATTGCCCGTTCTGTTGCCAGGGCACTGGATAAAAAGTATGTCCGCATCTGCCTGGGAGGTGTGAAAGATGAGGCAGAGATCCGTGGTCATCGCAGGACTTATGTTGGGGCTATGCCGGGACGTCTGATCCAGGGCATCCGGCAGGCCGGAGTGAAGAATCCACTGATGCTGTTGGATGAAATTGATAAAATGAGTAGTGATTACAAGGGAGATCCATCTTCCGCTATGCTGGAAGTGCTGGATTCTGAACAGAATGCCAAGTTTATCGATCACTATGTAGATATGCCGGTGGATTTATCTGAGGTGCTGTTTATCGCAACGGCCAACGATGTACATACGATTCCACGTCCGTTATTGGATCGTATGGAACTGATCGAGGTATCCAGCTATACGGAAAACGAAAAGATGCATATCGCAAAGGAACATTTGCTGGGCAAGCAGATTGGAAAAAATGGACTGGAGCCGGAACAGTTGACAATTACCGATGAGGCGATGCATCAGATCATCAGCGGATATACCAGAGAAGCAGGTGTGCGTAACCTGGAGCGTAAAATAGGCGAAATCTGCAGAAAAGCAGCTAGAGAGATTTACGAAGGAACCTGTGAATCCGTGTTTGTAGATGAAAAACAGCTGGAACAGTATCTCGGCAAAGAACGGTTTCATGTGGACCGGATCAATGAACAGGACGAGATCGGTATCGTGCGTGGCCTGGCATGGACCAGTGTGGGGGGTGATACGCTGCAGATCGAAGTTAATGTGATGCCGGGCAAAGGCGAATTTAAACTGACAGGTCAGCTGGGAGACGTGATGAAAGAGTCTGCACAGGCAGGCATCAGTTATATCCGTTCTATCGGTGCGTCTTATGATATTCCGGAAGACTTTTTTACAAAACACGATATCCATATCCATATTCCGGAGGGGGCTGTGCCGAAGGATGGTCCATCTGCCGGTATTACCATGGCGACGGCAATGCTGTCTGCTATTACAAAGAAACCGGTGCGTGCGGATGTGGCAATGACCGGTGAGATCACATTGCGTGGTCGCGTGCTGCCAATCGGCGGTCTGAAAGAAAAATTACTGGCAGCAAAGACTGCAGGTATCCGTACCGTATGCGTTCCGGCCCAGAATGAAGCGGATATAGCAGAGATTTCTGAAGAAATCCGGGAAGGTCTTCAGATCTGTTACGTTAAAAAAATGGAAGAAGTGCTGAAAATCGCAATGAATGGAGGAACCAATGATCATTAAAAATGCTTCACTGGAAACGGTGTGTGGCTACACCAGTAAATTACCGAAAAATACAAAGCCGGAGATCGCATTTGCCGGAAAATCAAATGTGGGAAAATCATCTCTGATCAACGCCCTGATGAACCGCAAGGCACTTGCCCGCACTTCCGGTCAGCCGGGCAAGACACAGACCATCAATTTTTATAATATCAACGATGAACTGTACCTGACGGATCTTCCGGGGTATGGTTTTGCAAAAGTATCTCAGAAGGAAAAAGAAAAATGGGGAACTATGATCGAGAATTATCTGAATAGTTCCGAACAGCTGCGGGCAGTATTTCTGTTGGTGGATATCCGTCATGAGCCATCTGCGAACGACAAAATAATGTACGAGTGGATGGTATATCAGGGCTTTCATCCGATTATTATTGCTACAAAGGCAGATAAGGTCAAGCGCAGTCAGCTTCAGAAACAGTTAAAAGTGATTCGTCTGGGGCTGAATACGGAAAAAGGAGCCATTTTGATCCCGTTTTCCGCTGAAACAAAACAGGGAAGAGAAGAAATCTGGAATCTGGTGGATCAGATTTTAGCATCATCAGGAGAGACAGATGAAGAATAAATATGTATTTACCGCAGTGCTGCTGGCAGTAATCCTGTTTGTGGGAAACATGCTGACCATGGCATATGTCAGAACAGAGCAGAGCCGCGAACAGTTGAAAGAAGGCAATCTGCTGGTAGTGACATCTTTTTATCCGATGTATGTTGCTGCAGAAAATGTTATCGGTGATGTGGAAGGCGTGACACTGGAGAACTTAAGTGAGCCTCAGACCGGTTGTCTGCATGATTATCAACTGACAGCGGCAGACATGAAACTGCTGTCCAAAGCAGATGTGTTTATCGTAAATGGCGGCGGTATTGAGTCCTTTTTGTCTGATGTGGCAGAATCTTATCCGAATCTGAAGATTATTCAGGCCTGCGATGGAATTGAGCTATTACAGGCGGCAGAAGGAACGGAAGATGTCGATTCGGATGAAGCGGAATCAGAAGAACACCTGCATGAGACGGAAACAGCAGATACGAAGGCGGAAAGCGATGTTCATGACGAAGAGGCCGATCATGCAGATCACGATCATTCTGAGCATTCACATGGGGATGAAAATGCTCATGCATGGATGAATCTGGCGGATTATCAGATTCAGGTCCAGAACATTTGTGAGGGGCTTTCCGAAGCTGACAGTGTCCATGCAGAGCAATATGCAAAACATGCACAGACCTATCAGGGGAAAGTGCGGGAATTACAGCAGGAGGCAGCAGAACTTTCGTCGCAGATTGCTGCACAGCCTGTGGTGGTTTTTCATGAAGCATATGAATATATTGTACAGGAATATGGACTGACACTGGCCGGTGAGATGAATCTGGACGAAGAACGCCAGGTTAGTGCCGGTGAAGTGGCAGATATTTTGCATGCAATAGAAGAGAACCATGTTTCTGTTGTGCTTGCAGAAAAACTGTATGGTACAGACATGGGAGAAATGGTAGCAAAACAAAGCGGCGTCAAAGTTATTTATCTGGATACACTGACCAGGGGAGATTATTCGGCAGACAGTTATCTGGAAGGCATGAAAAACAATATTGAACAGTTGAAAGAGGCATTCCAATGATGAAAAAAATTATGCAGCCCTGTGGTTTGCACTGTATCAAAATGCAGGATATCGGTGTGACCATCGGGGAACAAAACATCTTGCAGCATGTGAATCTGCATATCCACTGTGGCACCCTGGCGGCGGTGATCGGGAAAAACGGTGCAGGTAAATCCACGCTCATCCGGGCCATTCTCGGAGATATTCCACACACAGGAACCATTGAATTCAAAAATCGGGAAAATGGACATATGCAGAAGATGCGCATCGGCTATGTGCCACAATCTCTGAATATTGAGAAAAAGACACCGATCAGCGTCTATGACATGATTGCAAGTTATCAGAGCCGTTATCCGGTTTTTTGGAAAAAAAGTAAAAAACTATATGAAAAAATAGAAGAACATCTGACAGTTTTCAAGGCAGAAGAACTCATTGACAAACAGGTGTGTAATCTGTCCGGTGGTGAACTGCAGCGTGTGCTGCTTTCTATGGCTGTTATGGATGAACCCAACCTGCTCCTTCTAGATGAACCGGTGTCCGGGATTGATCAGAACGGTATGGATCTGTTTTACCATACTATCTCTGAGTTGAAGAGGCATTACGATCTGGCGATCATTCTGATTTCCCATGATCTGGATTATGTGGCACAATATGCAGATCAGGTAATTCTCATCGATGGAACCGTGAAAAAGCAGGGGACTGTACGTCAGGTGTATGAAAGTGAAGAATTTCAGGAAGTATTTGGCAAGTTTGATCTGGAAAATTACAAACCGAGCCGTCAGGTAAAGGAACAGAAGGAAAAAGAGATTGCCATGCCGAAACACAACCATAGTTTATGGAAGGAGGACGTGTAAATGAGTGGAATAACCTCCTTGTTTCAGTATGATTTTATGAGGAATGCATTTCTGGCGGTTCTGATTATCACACCGCTGTTTGGCATTCTTGGTACTATGATCGTCAATAATAAAATGGCATTTTTTTCAGATGCATTAGGGCATTCTGCTCTGACGGGAATTGCCGTGGGCGTGGTATGCGGAATCCCGGATACAAATCTGTCCATGGTGATCTTTGGAATTGTTTTTGCATTGTTACTAAACTGGATCAAAAGTAAAAGTACCGCATCGACGGATACGATTATCTCAGTCTTTTCTTCCTGTTGTATCGCTATCGGTCTGGCAATTTTGTCCCGTGGCGGCAATTTCAGCAAATATTCCAGCCTGCTGGTAGGGGATATTCTCAGTATTACGAAGAGAGAACTCGTTTATCTGTTGTTGATCTTCCTGGCAACCATTGTATTTTGGATTTTGTGTTATAACCGTCTGCAGGCTATCAGTCTGCACCGGACGCTTGCAAAGAGCAAACATATCCGGATCCGGTTGATCGAGAACCTGTTTTCTGTATTTATTGCGCTGATGGTTATGCTATCTATTAAATGGGTGGGAATTCTGATCATCAATGCATTGTTGATCCTGCCGGCGGCGTCCAGCCGAAATATATCGGAGAATCTGAGGGAATATCATTTCTTCTCGATTTTGTATTCTGTTTTTTCGGGAATTGTAGGATTATTTATATCCTATTATACAAATGTGGCAACCGGACCGATGATTGTGATCATTGCATCGGTGATATTCTTTGCGACATATTTTTATGGAAGAAACCGCTAGGATTTTGTGTGAATGAAAAAATTTAGGGTTTTAGGTTGTGAAAACGCCAGTCATCAATCTTACCTCTGCAGCTAATAATCGCTTGCCGAGGAAAGATTGCCTGACTGGCGTTCCTTTACGTATACGAATATCCTAAAATTTTTCACCACACGGCACTGCGTGCCGCACTCATTGAAAGATTATCGAAAATATCATTTCTTTGTATTCGTGCAATTATCATATTAATTATGTGCATGTGGTATGCAATAGAATTGTACAAATAATTGGCACAATTCACACAATGACGATAAAAAGCGGGAGATGACCTACTTTAGAAAAAGTGGCCAAAATGTGTTGACTTCTGCCGTGGGCAGTGCTATTATAAGCAAGCTGTCGCTGATGCGGCGGCACAGAAAGAAGAAAAGTAAGGACACAGGCGGCATGGGATGCGACAGCCGATCTTGAAAAAACTTCTGGAAGCAAGAAAAAAGTTGTTGACAAAGATGACTGCCTGTGATAATCTAATATGGCTGTCGCTTGAGACAGCAACAAAGAAAAATAAAAAAGTTGTTGACAAGCACTTGAACATCTGATAAGATATAAAAGTTGCTGAACGGCAATGAACAAAGAACTTTGATAACTGAACAGTGAAATAACCTTGAAAGATTCATTGAGA